>OATK01001233.1_pt1 | contig 17359 bp, 15 predicted proteins | sample 1516611 | NCBI WGS metagenome assembly OATK01 (sample SAMEA2579947, study PRJEB22360) | human gut metagenome | biome: human gut; feature: human-associated habitat; material: faeces | place: Denmark | collected 2008/2010 | reverse complement strand
AGGAGGACATTGTCATGCTGATGAGCGCCTTTGCCAGACTTCTGATACAGGAGAAGAACGCGCTGCTTTTGTCGGTGGAGGGTATTGATACGGAGGAGGATGCGGAACAGAAAATCCGGGAGGCCTCTTCAATGGCGGAAGTGATGGAGCTGTTTGACAGGCTCCTGGAGGCCTTTGGCATCCACAGGGAGCAGGAAACACAGTACTCCCGGCTGGTGCGTGATACCATTGCCTATATAGAGCAGCACTGCCGGGAAGCGGAGCTGTCTGTCACGGATATCGCTGCGGATATGCATTTTTCGGCGGCACATCTGAATGTGCTGTTTAGAAAGGAAACCGGCGTTACCGTAAAGCAGTATATCAGTGACTACCGTCTGAACCTTTCTAAAAAGCTGCTCTGCAATCCCCATATCAAGGTTTCGGAGATCGCGGAGCGCTGCGGCTATTCCAATGCCAATTACTTTTCCAAGGTATTCAGGGCTTCGGAAAATATGACGCCTGTGGAATACAGGAAGGAGAATTGTAAGTAGAGAGCGGATTGCCCTGGTAATCCGAAATGAAAGAGGAGTGCATTATGAAGATTAAGAATCCCATATTGAGGGGCTTTCATCCGGATCCGTCCATCATTCGGGTGGACGACGATTACTACATAGCAACGTCCACCTTTGAGTGGTGGCCGGGCGTAAGGCTGCACCATTCCAGGGATCTGGTCAACTGGGAGCTGATAGAATATCCGCTGAACCGAACCGGTCAGCTGGATCTGAGGGGCGTGGGAGCGAGCCAGGGCGTCTGGGCGCCGTGCCTGACCTATGATAAAGGGATATTTTATCTGGTTTATACGGTTGTGAAGGCCTTTTACTGTAATATGTACGATACCAATAATTATCTGGTGACGGCGGAAAGCATCCATGGGCCCTGGTCGGATCCCATCGCTTTGAATAATTTTGGATTTGACCCGTCTTTGTTCCACGATGAGGACGGACGAAAATATATGGTAAGCATGGTGACGGACCACCGGGTGCCGAAGAAATATGCGGGGAGGCTGGTGCTGCAGGAGTACGATCCGGTCAGGAAGGAAATGACAGGGCCGGTGAGGGAAATCTATGCGGCGGACACTATATTCCTGGAAGGCCCCCATATTTATAAACGGAATGGATGGTATTATCTTTTTTCGGCGGACATGGGGACCGGTGAGGCGCATGGACAGACTATCCAGCGTTCCCGCAGCGTATGGGGGCCATACGAAATGTACCGTGCGGATTTTATGGAGCATACCGGAGAGGAAGCCTGGTCGATTCTGACCTGCCGCCATCATGAGGAGCTTGCCCTTCAGAAATGCGGACATGGGGATCTGGTGGAGACGCAGGGCGGAGAATGGTACATGGTCCATCTTTGCGGGAGACCCCTTACCGCCAGAAACAGCGCGGATGCGCCCCGATTCCCGGGAAGCCGCCGTTATACCCTGGGACGGGAAACGGCAATCCAAAAGGTAAGATGGACGGAGGATGACTGGCTTGTCCTGGATAAGGAGCCGTTAGACAGCCTGCCGGAAACGGAAGCGGATGCGCCGAAGCTGCCGCTATGTCCGTTCCCTGGGAAAGCAGCACGGGATGATTTTAATGAAGAGGAGCTGGACCGGGAATATCAGTCCCTCAGGGTTGCGATGGATGCGCATTACATCAGCCTGACAGAACGTCCGGGCTTCCTTCGTATGTACGGACGCTCCGGGCTTGCCAGCCATTTTTCCCAGAGCCTGATAGCCAGGAGGTGGACTGAATTTTCCTTTGAAGCATCCGCCTGTATGGAATTTGAACCGGAGGTTTTCAAGCAGATGGCGGGGCTGATATTCATGTATGATGATCAGAATTATCTGTATCTGCATGTGAGCCATGATGAAGAGCTGGGAAAGGTAATCAGCATTCTGAAGGCGGAAAACAAAAGGTATGAATACCCGATAGGCTTTATTCCAATAGAAGAGGGAAGGGCAATTATTTTAAAAGGAAAGGTAGAGGGGGAGCACATGCAGTTCTATTTTGGCTATGCGGAGGATGCGCTTACCGAAATCGGTCCGGTCCTGGACTGCAGCTTTATGTCCGATGAGGCCTGCCTGGAGGGGTGGTTTACCGGCGCCATGGCAGGCATCTGCTGCCAGGATCTGACCGGGTTTGGAAAGACGGCGGATTTTGACTGGTTTGAAATGAAAACATATGGCGACGATTCAGGGAGGAAGCTATGGGAACAATAAGAAACTATCCGACGCCGGAGGGCGCCGTCCTGCAAAAAGATTTTCAGATCCGCGTCAAGGCCGCCGGGCAGGCGGAGTGGCAGGAGGTTTCCTGCTATCAGGTAAAAGTGGATATGCATGAGGTGCGCTGCGCGTCCATGGCATATTTTGATTTTTCCCAGGAAGCGGAGGTGGAAATCACCTGCCCGGCGCTGTTTTTTATATATCAGGTGGATGTGCGTCCGCTATCGGCGGGGATAAAAGCAGAATATGATTCGAAGAAGATAAGGCTGCATCTGGATCGGCCTGTAAAGCTGTCCATTGAAGTAAACAGGGAACGTTTTCACAACCTGCATTTGATAGCGGGGCGTATCCGGGAAGACAGGCCGGAACCGGAAAGTGGCAATACCATATTCCTTCCGGGAGATTTGAAAAAGGTTTCAGTGCACAGGACGGAGGACCTGGTGAGGCAGCTGGAGCGGATGCCGGAGGGAAGGTGTGTTTATTTCGGGCCGGGGCCTCATTATCTGGAAGAATGCGCTATGCGGATACCATCGGATACGGAGGTTTATCTTGAAGGCGGAGCCGTTCTGGTGGGAACCTTTATCATCAGTCACAGGGAAAATATCCGCATCCATGGCAGGGGGTGTCTGTACCTGGCCAATTTCGAGCGTTTCGGGGGGCTGAACGCCATCCGTATCAGTCATGGAAGGAATGTGAGGATAGAGGGAATTCATTTGATCAATCCGCCGCATTACAGCGTATACATAGGCGGCTCGGAAAAAATAGAGATTGAAGATATCACGGCGTTCAGCTGTGAAGGCTGGTCGGACGGCGTGGATATCATGAGCAGCACCGACATTACAGTGAAAGACTGCTTTCTGCGCACATCGGATGACTGTGTGGCGATTTACGGAAGAAGATGGGATTACAACGCAGACAGCCGGAATATTACCGTATCCAGCTGCTGCCTGTGGGCGGACGTGGCTCATCCTACGGTGATCGGAACCCATGGGGATTATGAGCATGACGGGAATGTGTTGGAGGATATTCGTTTTGAGGATCTGGATATGGTTTACGAAGACATTCGTATAGAGCCCTTCCAGAGGGGGAAGCTTCTTGATATTCAGGTAAAACGCAACCCGGATTATAATCCGGTGCCCGGCGGCGGGATTGCGCATATCCGGTTTAAAAATATTACTTACACCGGCTGCGGAGAGGTAAAGTCATGCATCAGGGGCTATGATGCGGAGCATATCGTTTCGGATGTTACTATCGAAAATCTTTCCATCCGGGGCAAAAAGGCGGAAAGCCTTGCGGAAGCAGGAATCGAAACAGGGCCTTTTGCAAAAGAAATCAGACTGCTTTCATGAGGAGCGTAGAAAGAGGGTGGAGCATTATTCCTATATGGATTTTTTTCAATATGCCTGTGGAAAAAGGGGCGGAAAATATGCATTTTGTGCGGAAAATGAGGAAGATTTCCTGCGATGGAAGGGGACGCTCAGACAGGCTGTGTCAGAGAAGCTGGGGCTGCACGTCATCACAGGGCTGGCGGGGCCTGAAGACGCGGCAGGAGCGGGCAGGCGTGATGCTCTGGGATATGCAAAGACTCATGGATTACGCGGAAGGGCTGGATTATGTGGACGCAGAAAGGATCGGCTGCGTCGGTTTTTCCGGAGGAGGACAGGCCTCCATGTGGCTTGCGGCCATGGATGAGAGAATCAGCCTGGCAGTCATAAGCGGTTACTTGCACAACTATCCTGAAAGCATGCTTCACAGTCATTTGTGCTGCTGTAATTATTTTCTGGGGTTATGGGAGCTTGCGGATGTCAGCGACATCTGTTCCCTGATAGCGCCCCGGCCGCTCTTTCTGGGAAATGGGGACGAGGATGTGGAAAACGGTCCCAGGGGAATTGCAGGGCCTGTGGAGCAGGCTGAATTTTTAGCCTGGCACAGGCGGGGCGGCCTTCAGTCACCTGACCGTTGGGAATAAATATCCGAATCAGCAGGCGGACAAAGAACGCTGTTGACAGGAACCAACGTGGATTTGAGCTGTGTCCGATTTTGTGGATTTTACCGAAAGATTGTACAGCTTTTATTGCGGCCATGTACAAAGAGTGTTACAATCGAATCAGATCCTAATAGGGACAGAGTGCCGGTAATTTCTATGATATTTCATCAGCTTGCCGAAGCTGTGGGAGAAATCATTTGAATAAAGAGGAAAAGGGATGGAACAAAACAGAGGGCTTACAGATCTGATTTATGAATATTATGAATCCCGTATCCTTTTTGGAATATACAGATATGGGGAGCGGTTGTCGTCGGTGCCGCAGATCTGCGCGGCCTTCCGGTTAGGGCGGAACACGGTTCTGTCCGCATTGGATAAGCTGGAGAAAAACGGCTATATAGAAACAGAAGAGCGGAAAACCGCAAGGGTGATATATCAGGGATCGGAAGAAGTATTCCGGGAAAATGCCGCAAAATATTTTGTACCGCGCAAGGAGGGAATCATTGATTTCCAATATGCCGGTGAATTCCTTTTTTTGCCTATGTGGAAAATAGGGACGCCTGTCGTGGAGCTGGATGTATTAAACAGTGCATTTGGGAATGGTAAAAATAAGGGGAAGGTTACCATATCGCCGCCTGTAAAGCTGTATTTTGACATTCTGCGTGTATTTGACAATGAGCTGCTGATTAACCTTTACTGGCAGTGCCTGCGCTATCTGAAATTTCTGTATCCCCAACGGAATGAAAAAAGGCCGGTGTATGCTGTGGAGGGAAGGTTATCGCAGGAGCAGATCAATGATATGAAACAGGATTTTGATGATTATTTCACCAGCATGCAGGATGAGGTGCTTGATTTCATTGAGACTGCGCGTGAGGAGTATCATCTGGAAAATGTGAAGCAGATTCCCTTTTCATGGATAATCTGCCGCCGGAGGCCTCAGGTGCGTTATACCCTTGCTTCTGAAATCATACGTGAAATTCTGTGGGAGGATTATCCTGTGGACAGCTATCTTCCCTCTCTTCCTAAAATGGCGGAGCGTTACGGGGTGTCCTTAAGCACGGTGCGCCGTACACTGGATGTGCTGAACTCGTTGGGCGTAACCAGGACGTATATGGGAATCGGGACAAAGGTATGTCTGGAGCCGGTAGATATTAAAATTTTGGAAATTCCGGAAATACGCGAAAATTTAAAGATGCATGGAGAAGGAATGCAGATTCTGGCCCTGACGGTAAGCGGTGTGACGCTTTTTACGCTGGAAGCTGCCGAAGAAAAGAAGAAGGGGGAATTCTTACAGAGAATCAGGCAGCTTCATGGAAAAACAAGCAGTATACTCTGTATTGACGTTCTTTTAAGCTTCATCTCCAGTGAATGTCCCTCTTCTATTATCCGGGAATGCTATGAAAAATTGAGGGAGCTGGCAGCATGGGGCTATATTTTTTCAGCAGTAATGATGGAAAACGGAGAGCTGAACAGCAGCCTGGATGAGTTTATCGCGCTGCTGGAAGAGGATTTGCAAAAAGGGGATCTGCCTGCATTTGCCGGACGGTGGCAGTCGTTTATAGATAACAGGTTAAAATATTTTTATGCGAAGCTTTCTTTCCGGAAGAAATAGCAGGATTTGGCCTCCCAAGCGGGCGGCCCATGGATTAAACCGGCCATGCCGGGAGAACATACCGCAGGATGCGGCAGTTCTTCCGGCTTTTTTATGCTTATGCAACATAACAAAAATGTAATGTAAGTAAATTGTCTGCGTTTTAACAGCATGCTAGACTAAGGTCATCAGATGAGAAAACACGCAGGCAGAGAACAAGAGAAAAGGAGAGAATGTCATGAAAAAAATTGATAAGGAAGGCTGGAGAAAGATTATAGAGGAACATCTGTAGGAGGCATATTCTGGTTTTGCAAGCTAATCTGCCTGTCGGGAACGCTGATGGGAGGAATCGTGCTGACTGCGCTGAATCCCTTACTCAGAGCCGGGCTTGGTTTTCTGTTTGACTGGAAGGTTTTTGGTCTCCATGTTGTTGTGGTGTGGGCCATAAAGGTATATCGTCCGTTTTGCCGCTATCTGTGTCCTCTGGGAGCCATCTACAGCCTGTTTAATCCCATCGCCCTGTACCGGTTTGAAGTTAATCAGGGAAAATGTACCGGCTGCAAGGCATGCCAGAGGGCCTTTCCTATGGATCTGCCTGTATACCAGACGCCTAATACTATGGAATGCATCCGCTGCGGAAAATGCTTAAAGGTATGCAAAAACCATTCCCTTCACAGTACATTTTCCAAAGATAAGGGCTGATGGCAGATAACAAAAAATAAAAGGAGAGCGTAAATGGAAAAAAGAGTATTGGTTCGTTTGCTGGCGGTGGCAATGTCGGCCGTGATACTGTTTGGAAGTGCTGCAGAGGTGACGGAGTCGGGCGGGTAATACGAGGAAACGGTACAGGCGGCGGGTACGCCTGAAGAGAATGCCTGTGCCCTGGAGGTGCTGAAAAAGCAGGCTTCCCCTGATTATGATGAATTTTTCCGGGCCTATGCAAAAGCCTGGCTGAGATCCACATCCCGCAAAAATACGGAGGCTATGGCGGAATCGGACGAACATAGCCCCAGCATTCTGCGGGTCAACCGTGTGGTATGTAATTTCCAGGAATTTTATGATACCTATGGAATTAAGGAAGGGGATGGAATGTACGTTCCGCCGGAGGAACGGATTCAGATCTGGTAGGCGGAAGAAAGAAGAACATTTCCCAAAACGTATTCAAGATCCCGAAAAATGGTATGGCATAAAAAACTAAATTGTATGCCACATAATTCTCTTGTTTTCCGGCAGGAAAACGGCTGATATAATCAAGTCGTGGTTAAGAAATGGAAAGGAGAGAATGAAAAGTGCAGTATGAATTTATGAATAAACAGGACAATGCCGCGGCAAGACGCCGCCGCCGGATGAAGCGGAGAATCAATGAAGGACTGGCGGTATTGGGAATTTTTATATTATGTTTTAACTGTCTGGTTGTTGTTTCAGATCGGGACCTATGTGGCGGAGGTGAGGATGGGGTTGATGTGAATGAAGAAAATGACTTTTCCGGGGACGCGCAGCGGCCGGGAGCGATCCTGGCCGGGATGTACATTGGCCGGCAGCAGTACTGGCGGCAGGCATAAGGGTAAGTTTTCTGAAAGGTATAAGTTCAAAAAGTGAATGTTCAGCTATACCTCTTTTCATTTACAATATAAATAGAATGATGCATTTTAATTGAGGAGGTATTTATATGTCTTATGGTATGATGGAATTTTATTCCACAGTTTTGGGAAGAAATGCGGAGTTCCGGTTTATTCTGCCGGATGATGCCAGAGCGCGGAGGGATATGTTTAAGGATTCACCTGCCTACCGTCGTCCCACAAAAACAATTTATCTGTTAAATGGTTACAGCAATTCCAGCACGGAATGGCTTTTGGGCGGAAACATACGTTTTATGGCGGATCGCTTCAATCTGGCAATGATACTGCCTAACGGTGAAAATTCCTTCTATACAAACGGGCCGGGGACAGGCCGCCGTTTCGGGGACTATATCGGTATTGATCTTGTTAATTTTACAAGAGAGAGATTCGGGCTTTCCGATAAGCGGGAGGATTCCTTTATCGGCGGAATTTCCATGGGAGGATATGGCGCGCTGCGGAATGGTTTTGCTTATCCGGATACCTTTTCCAAAATCATTGCCATGTCGCCGGCCTATATTATCCATGAAATTGACAAAGCAAAGCCGGGATTTCAGAATGCCGGGGGAAATTATGACTTTTATTATGCGCTGTTCGGGAACCTGGATACCGTAATGGAAAGCGAGAACAGTGTGGAGCATCTGATCAGGAACATAGAGGAAACAGATGTGGCGAAGATGTCTTCCATGCCTGCGGTACGGAGGACTTTTTGTATGATGTAAACCTGACTCTTGAAAATTATCTGAATGAACACAATGTACCTCACAAATTCCATGAAAGCAGCGGTACGCATGACTTTGATTTCTGGAATCAATATATCCAGAAATCCTTTGCATGGGCCGTGGAAGAAACAATAGTTTGAAAAAATACATAGAAAGCTTCAGGCTGCCGGATTTTTATTAGTCAGGCAGCCTGTTTTTTTCTGCATATTGGGATGGGGTGCAGCCGTAATATTTTTTGAATACGGTGGAAAAATACGGATAATTACTGTAGCCGACCCTGATGGCAACCGCAATGGCGGTATTGGAGGGATTTTTGAGAAGCTCTGCAGCCAGAAGCATCCGTTCCCTGATAATCCACTGGCTGATATTCATCCCTTTTTCTCTTTTGAAAATGCGGTTGAGATAAATGGCATTCAGGTAAAAATGGGCGGCTATGTCGGCTACATTCAGGGCTTCGTCACTGATATTTTTCATAATATAAGCGGCACATTGGCTGACCGTTTCCTTTGGATTTGTGGATTCTTCGGAAGGCAGGGAATCCTGCATACTGCGGATCCAGGTTTCACCGAATTCCTGAAGCCGGCTGTCGTGGATCCGTCTGGCGCGTTCCTTCACCACCTTCTGCACGTTGAGGCCGATATCCTCATATTTGGCAGGAAGGAGTATGTATTCACAGCAGTTCAGCGTAAGTGCTTCTTTGGCATAGGTAAAATCAGCGTGGCAGGTAAGCAGGATGCAGTCAATGTCGTATTGCCCGGCACGTATCCAACGGATCAGGGAAATACCGTTTTCCATGGGCATTTCTATATCGCAGAGAAGGATATCAATAGGGGTGTCTTTTATGATAAGCCGGGCCGCCGAAGCGTTATCCGCGGTATATACCTTTTCAATGCCGTATTTTTTCCATTCTATCGTCTTTTCCATAGTATGAAGTTCAAGTACCGCATCATTCACCATTAATAAATTCATCATCTGATACCTCCGTCAGATTATAGGGAATTGTAATCGTAAAGATTGTTCCGCTGTCCGGTTCGGATTCCACTGTGATAGAAGATTTTTCTCCATAAAAATGCTTCAGGCGGAGCACCGCATTTTTAATACCCACATGGCTCCCTTCAGGAGAAGAGGAAAAATCGCCGCTGTTGATTAACGCCGTATCCTCTTCATTCATACCGATTCCGTCGTCGGCGATTTGAATCGTAACAATCCCATCCTCATATTCACCATAGATAATGATGTGCACCGTATGATCGGGAACCAGGGCGTGCTGGATAATATTTTCGACAAACCCATGCAACAGCAGCGGAGGGATACGGACATGGCTTAAAAGAGGATCGATCTGGCAGGAAAAGGTAAAGGCATCCGGATAATGGAGCCTGGAAATATCCAGATATTCCCGTATGAGCTTCATTTCATGATCAAACAACGCCCGATCATGCCCTTTCCTGAACATATACCGAAAATAATCAGACAGATACAGCACCAGGCTTTGTGCGGCATCAGTTTGATTATTCTGAATCAGGGTATACAATAGATTCATGTTATTATGCAGGAAATGGGGCCTGATTTGCAGCTGCAAATAGTTTAGCTGCAGCTGCAGATTATCTACGACAAGCTGCTGGCGCTGCTGTTCCTTCTGTATGGTCTCAAGCAGAAGCTCCTTGAGCTTTTCGGCCATCCGGTTAAAGGAATCATAGGTATCTGAAAACTCGGACAGATTTGTGACGGCCGTAATCCGGTAATCATCGTTTCCCTTTTCCAGCTCGGCAAAGGCATTGCGTATGTTGGCAAGAGGCGCATTGACGTACCTGTTAAAAAAGAAACTCAGTATAGGGAAAATGAGAAAGGACAGTATCACAAGGTAAATAATCCCCCTGTGGATAAATGCCATTCCTCCGATGATTTCATTCTGGGGGATATCGCAGCAAAGGTAAACATTGGTTTTTGAAGATTTAGCGAAGCAGTGTATTCCGGAGGAGGTATCGGCATTGGGGGAAACGGACGCATAGATGGAAACATTATCATATTCCAGGGAAGCCGCAGCCTCTGATACAGCCTCTGCCATGCAGATACACGCTCCCAGATAGACACCCTCCTTTTGTGTTATCATAATAAGAAAGGGTACATCCTGAATGGATACCAGGTGCCAGCGGGAATCGGAAATGGTTTTATCGTTTATTCTGCTCAGGACGTCATCTTCAGACAGAAGCAGTTTGCTTTCATTCCGTATGTAAGGCTCCTCGTTCATAATGATCAGATCATCCCTTGATTCCACATAAAGAAACATATATTGGGCCGCTGTGGAGAGGCTTAAATCATCTCTCAGCTCATTTACCGTAAGAGATCGGTAGAATGTATAATGCCAGTCCCTGGGCTGTTTGAGAAAATTGATATAGGAAACGTGATTGGCAGGATAATCATAAAGAAAATATATGGTATTCTGGATTCGCATATCCAGATTATCCATTTGGGAATTTAAAGAGGACTGCACGGTAAGTTCAGCGGATTCCATGGCATTTGTGAGCATAATTCCGCCCAGAAACGCGGTAAGTATATTAAAAGGAAGGACAAGAAGCATTATGATGATGAGCGTCTGTCGGCGCAGGGAACGTTTGTCACTTTTCACAATCAAGCCCTCCTTTCAAAACAGGGTTTTACCGTCCATGAAACATAGACAGTATAGCATAAATGGCAATATGAAAATAGCCGGCCCCGGAAAATAGTTGGTTTTTCAAAAGGTACAGGTAAGAAATCTGAATGTTGATCTGAGAGAAGATTGTTTATGATAAAGATATCAAAAATGTTTCTGAAAAAGGAGAAGGGTATGAAAAAGAAAATCGCGGCATTATTGATGGCGGCAGCAATGACGGCAGGGTTAATATCGGGATGCGGCAGTTCCACGGATACATCCGCATCCACGGCAGCGAGTGCATCTGAAGCGGATGCGGGCGGCGGAACCGAGAGTGAACCAGTCGATGAGGGGGAGCCCTATGAGATTACCATGCAGGTGGTTACCTGGGGGCAGACGCCGGAGGAACTGGAACAGGTGGAGAGTGCGATCAACGACATTATTCTACCGGAGATCAATGCCACGGTATCTCTCCAGCCGGTGGCCGCATGGGATATCGTTAATGAATCTCAGATGGCACTTACATCAGGGGAAAAAATGGATTTGGTGAATATTTTCGTATGCGGCGCTGGTATGGATAGTGTGAGCAATTACACCTCCAAGAATATGATTCTTCCATTAAATGAACTGGTGGAGAAATATGGTTCTGATATCAAATCAACACTGGGTGATTTGCTTTCCATCGGCTATCAGGGTGATCAACTGTATGCGATTCCAAGCAATACCACAATGGGCGGCGATTACGGGTTTCTTATCAGAAAGGATTATCTGGATCAGGCAGGAATCACTGTTGATGAATCCAGGGTTTATACTCCGGAAGAAGCGGAAGAAACACTGCTTGCGTTAAAGGAACACTTCGGAGAAGGGTACTATGGAATCGCATTGTTCGGAAGTGGCCAGCTCTTCTATGATTTTTATGAAGTGGATATGCTGGGCGGCAACGGCTCTACAGGTGTTGTGCTGGATCCTCTCAGCGGGAACAAAACCGTGGTAAATCTTTTTGAGACGGATGAATGGATGGATTATTGCAAAACCATCTACAGATGGGCGCAGGAAGGCCTGATTAACCCGGATGTAACTACGATTTCTGATGATGTGACCTCCCAGCTTCAGACCGGTTATTATTTTGCCTCCACTGGAGCGCAGATACCGGGCTCCGATATCCAAATGGCTACCAGTGTAGGGACGGAATTTGTACAGATGACAATGATACCTGCTTTTTCCTCTACGGTAACGGCGTCACAGGGCCTTTATGCCATTTCAAGAACCAGCGAGAACCCTGAAAAGGTGATGCAGTTTTTAAATATTCTGTATGAAGAAAGAGATCGTGAGGACAGTGTGGCAGCTCTTCTGAATGCGGGGCTTGAGGGCGTAAGCTATGAGGTTACGGAAGAAGCAGGCGCAGCAAAGGCTATTGTTTCCGCGAAGGAAGGCTCTTTGTGGAACGTTATGATTCCCGCAGTTTATGGAGATGCTCTTGCCAGCCCGAAATATGCACCTCTTACAGCGGATGTATATGATGAATATAGCGCTTTTAATGAGAAAATTTCAAATGGCAGGATTTGTGACACCTTTGGCTATGTATTTGATCCTTCGGAGGTTTCCTCAGAAGCTGCGGCAGTTTCCGCTGTAGTGGAGCAGTATCTTGGACTTGTCGGCTACGGCAGCGTGAACCCGGAAGAAATCATGCCGGAATTTATTGCGGCGCTTAAGGATGCGGGCATTGATGAAGTCATTGCTGCAAATCAGGCACAGCTGGACGCATGGTTTGCTGCCAAACAGTGAAAGGCGGCAGAGGTATGATATGACTGGAAATATCAAAAAAAGAGAAAAGAAGCTTCGCTGGAAGGAATGTGTACCGCTCTATCTGATGGCTGTTCCCGGCTTGATTTATATGATTTGCAATAATTATATGCCGATGTTTGGCATCCTTCTGGCCTTTAAAAAACTGGATGTGACAAAAGGAATTCTGGGAAGCCCGTGGCACGGATTTAAAAACTTTGAATTCCTGTTCAAAACAAAGTCCACCTTCCAGATCATACGTAATACGGTAGCGTACAATGTCCTGTTTATAATTTTGGGAACTGTGATTGCTGTGGCATTGGCGATATTTTTAAACGAAATCCGCAGCAGAATCGCGTCAAGGATCTACCAGACCATTATCCTGCTCCCCTATATTATCAGCTGGGTCATTGCCAGCTACCTGGTATATGCATTTCTGGCAAATGATACCGGCCTTATAAATAACAGCATTTTTTCAGCGCTGGGCGCAAAGCCTGTCAACTGGTATATGAAGCCGAAATATTGGCCCTTTATCCTGACCTTCTGCTTTATATGGAAAAGTGTGGGATATACAATGATCATTTATTATTCAACGATCGTAGGTATCAGTAAGGATTACTATGAGGCCGCATCTATCGACGGGGCGACAAAATGGCAACAGATCAAGGCGATTACACTGCCTCTTATCAAACCCACAGTTATAACAATGTTCCTGCTGGCTATTGGAAGAATCGTTTCTTCGGACTTTGGACTGTTTTATCAGATTCCGAGAAACTCAGGCGCTTTGTACTCCGTAACGCAGACATTGGATGTATATGTCTATAATGCGCTGATGAAAAATTCGGATTTTGCCATGTCATCGGCTGCCAGCGTATTTCAATCTATTGTGGGATTCGTGTTCGTAATGGCGGCAAATGCGCTTGTCAGGAAAAATAATGCCGAGAGTGCGCTGTTTTAAGGAGGTCGGGGATGAGAACCAAGGACAATACAAAATGGAAGTTATTGTCAAACACAGTGCTTATTTTTTTTACACTGTGTGCGCTGCTTCCGTTTATACTGCTCATAATTGCTTCCTTTACGGATGAAACAGCAGCCGTCACCAACGGTTACAGCTTTTTCCCTGAAAAGTGGAGTATAGGAGCCTATATCTATATTTTAAAGCAGTGGGAAACAATTGGAAGGGGATACATAAATACTATTTTTGTAACCCTGGTGGGAACGGCGCTCAGCATGGTGATTACCAGCCTGTTTGCATATACACTTTCCAACGACAGACTGCCGGGAGTGCGTATCCTGAATTTCCTCTGTATTTTTACCATGCTGTTTTCAGGCGGGCAGGTGGCAAGCTACTATATCTGGAGCAACTGTTTTCATATCAGGGATACCATCTGGGCGCTGGTGTTTCCGGGATGGATGATGAGTGCATTTAATGTTATTCTGGTGAAAAATTATTATAAGACAAGCATACCCGCTTCACTCAAAGAAGCGGCAAAGATTGACGGTTGTGGAGAATTCGGTGTTTTTATGAGGATTGTGCTGCCGCTGTCGGTACCCATCAATGCTACCATCGGGCTGATGACGGGCCTGAGCTATTGGAATGACTGGATCAACGGACTTTACTATCTGACGGAGAGAAACGGTTCCAAATATTATACGATCCAGATTATTTTGAATCAAATCAGTGACAGCATTGCTTATCTGCAGAAAAATGCAACCGCAGTTACCATAGGAACGAATTTCCCTTCCACAACAGCCAGGATGGCGATTGCTGTTACAGGAGTTCTGCCGGTGCTTATTGTATATCCTTTCCTGCAGAAATATTTTGTAAAAGGGATTACTTTGGGGGCGGTTAAGGAATAACGCACTCCGGAACGTGTCGGCTCAATGTCCGCGGATATAAAAGGAGATTGGATATGTGTGAATATAAGGCTTTGTTCAGGCCGCTTAAGGTGGGGAATATCGTGCTGAGAAACCGGATAGTGGCCGCACCCATTACTAAGTACGGACTGCTTCCGTCAATGGCGGATGAACTGGAAACGATTGCGGCAAAGGCAAGAGGAGGGGCCGGGATGGTTATTGTGGGCAGCGTGGCAGTAGAGGATCAGGAATCCCTGATTTATCATGAGGCCAGCAGCTTAAATGGCAGCAGAAAAGGGATTTATAATGAAGAAATATCCCTGATCCATCAGTATGGGGCCAAGGCTGAGGTACAGCTCCTTCACTGCGGGATGTTTGCAGATATGAGGCACCGGGAAGGCAATCCTATCGGCCCTTATACTTTTGTAAGGGATGAAATTCCCTTTCAGGGCTATGAAGGGGTGGAAAACAATCAAATCATGGACGGCAGAACCGTGATTGGTATGGACGAAGCTAAAATGAAACAGGTTTGTGACCAGTACGCCAATATGGCAATAGAAGCAAAGCGCATGGGTTTTGATGCTGTGATGCTCCATTTTGCCCACGGCTGGCTGCCAGCACAGTTTTTATCACCGTTTTTTAATAAGAGGACGGATGAATACGGGGGAAGCTTTGAAAACAGGATCAGATTCCCGCAAATGATTGTGAATGAGGTAAGAAAGGCGGTCGGCCCCGGCTATACCCTGGATATGCGTATTGGCGCGAAGGAGTATGTGGAAGGGGGACTGGAGCCTGATGAAGTGATTGAATTCATCAGGAGAATAGAAGATAAGATTGATATGGTACATATTTCATCCGGACTGGATAAGTTTGTCGGGCCTACATCTTATATTGAGACACCAAGTATCCTGCCTCATGGAATCAATGTGGAGTTTGCCAGAAGGGCGAAGGAAGTTCTGCATATTCCCGTATGTACTGTAGGCGGGATTACGATGCCGCAGGAGGCGGAGGAAATCCTGGAAAAGGGTTGGGCGGATATGGTTGCTTTGGGCCGGGGGCTGATAGCGGATCCGGACTGGCCCAGGAAAGCCGGATGTGGCTGCACGGAGGATATTACACCCTGTATCCGATGTGTGTCCTGCTATGGGGTGGCTACCGAAGGAAGAAGCCAGGGGTGTGCCGTTAACCCCAGATACACCAGACAGCTGCGCCTTAAAACCGAGGAAACTGGACCGGTGGAAGCTTGCCGGGTGGCGGTAGTGGGAGGCGGTCCGGCAGGGATGCAGGCCGCCGTAGCGGCGGCAAAGCGGGGACATCAGGTCACTCTTTATGAAGAAACCGGCGAGCTTGGCGGTCTACTGAAGATTTCCGATGGTGATGAGACAAAGATTGATATGAGGAATTACAAAAATCATCTCATCGCACAGGTAATGAAATCAGACCGGATAGAAGTGAAGCTGCATACGAAAGCTACTCCGGAAATGATAAAGGAAAGCGGCGCGGACAGACTGATTGTAGCCACAGGTTCCGTTCCCGTCAGACCGCCTGTCAAAGGGATAGACAAACCCCATGTATATGATATCGTTTCAGCCCATTTCCATGAGGAAAAAATGGGAGGCACGGTGGCAGTCATCGGCGGCGGCCCCTCAGGCTGCGAGCTGGCACTGGCACTTGGCAGGAGAGGAAGAAGGGTAAGTCTGATTGAGGTAACGGATCGTCTGGCAGCGGCGGGAAACCTGCTTTACCGGGGCGCTTTGACGGAGCTGCTAAAGGATAATAAACAGATCGAGGTAAAGCTGAATACCAGGGCGGTAGAGATAAAGGAAAACTCCATTGTACTGCAGGGAACGGAGGGGATTCCCTATGAAATACCGGCGGACAATGTGGTTTACTGTACAGGCCTGCGTCCCCGGCAGGCAGAGGCGGAAAGCTTTGTGGATGTGGTGTATGATGTCAGGCTGGCAGGGGACTGTATCGGGCCGAGACGCATCAATGAGGCGGTTCATGAAGGCTATTTTGCCGGAAGCTTTATTGTATAATAATTGGTAACGGTGAGGAGGACTGAACCGTTATACAGTTACAATAATTGTTTGGAAGCAGATATTCCGCTCTCAGCCCCGGCCGCAGTGTCCGGGGCAGGGCGGAATATCTGCGCTTTAAGAGAAATGAAATGAGGAAAAATATGGAACGAAAATACCAGAATCTCTGTAAACCGATTACAATCGGTAATGTAACCTTCCGAAACCGCATGTTTTCCGCCCCCATGGGTGGTACAGATATTACGGCGGACGGCTGTATTGGGCCAAAATCGGCGGCTTTCTACGAGCTGCGCGGAAGGGGAGGCGCGGCTGCAGCGACCGTCAGCGAATGTATGGTCCATCCTTCCACAGACGGCTCCCACGCCTATCATCTGGATACCAGGATATTAAATTCACTGGCAGCCGCAGCCTATGCGGCGGATGCTATCCGCAGGCACGGCGCCATTCCCAGCCTGGAGCTGTCTCATTCGGGCATGTTTGCAGGTACCTACATGACCGACAGTACCAGGCAGCATGGCATGGCTCAGTGGTCCGCATCCGCCGGGATCCGGGCGGATGGAGTGCAGGTAAAGGCACTGAGTAAAGAGCTGATCAGCGAAATCGCCGCTTCTTATGGGGAAGCTGCAGGGCTTGCAAAGCGGGCGGGCTTTGAGATGCTGATGATCCATGGCGGTCACGGCTGGCTGATCAATCAGTTCCTTTCCCCTCTGTTTAATCATAGAGAAGATGAATATGGCGGATGTCTGGAAAACCGCTGTCGCTTTGCGGTGGAAGTGCTTCAGGCTGTGCGCCGTGCCGTGGGAGGGGGCTTCCCTATAGAATTTCGTATGAGCGGCGCGGAGCTTGTGGAGGGCGGGTACGATCTGGAGGAAGGCATTCGGCGCATACCTT
>OATK01001223.1_pt1 | contig 17458 bp, 10 predicted proteins | sample 1516611 | NCBI WGS metagenome assembly OATK01 (sample SAMEA2579947, study PRJEB22360) | human gut metagenome | biome: human gut; feature: human-associated habitat; material: faeces | place: Denmark | collected 2008/2010 | reverse complement strand
TGCAGGCGATCGCGGCGAAAAGCGACACGAGCGAGAACAATACCGGCGGCAACCTGACGTTGCAAGCCTTCTACACGAACGATGCGGCGAAAATCAACGACTACGGCACGTTCAAAGTGGTCAAGGGCAAGCAGCTGAACTACAAGACGGCCAACGACGGCGTGCTGGTCTCTCAGGCAGTGGCCAAGAAGAACAATCTCAAAGTGGGCGACAAGGTGACCGTCGGCAATCCGACGAAGGCTTCCGAAACCTACAAATTCACCGTGAGCGGCATCTACGAGTACACCGGCGAGACGCCGGCCGGATACGGTTCCGACGCGAAATACGCGAAAGACAACCGCGAGAACGTGGTGTACACGTCGTACATCAACTTCGCGCAAAGCGGTCTGGATGTGGCCGGCACCAAGGGCTGGGCCATCCCGAACCTCAACATCATCTTCACGCTGACCGATCCGGCCACATACAACAAGTTCGTGCGACTGGTGACAAAGGCCAAGCTGGACACGTCGAAGTTCACAATCTCATCGCCGTCGCTTGATGCGTACAAGAAGCGCATCGCACCGCTGGACGCCGCCGCCAAGGCCGCGCGCACGGCGTTGTTGGCGACCCTGATCGTCGGCGGGCTCGCGCTGCTGGCATTGGTGCTGTGGGCCGCGATCGGTGGACGCCGTGACGAAATCGGCATGGCGATGGTTTCCGGCGTCACCAAGGGACGTTTGGGATGGCAATTCATGCTGGAAACGTTCATGATGACCGTTCCAGGCTGGGCAATCGGATTGATTGCCGGCGCGCTGCTGGCCAAGCCGCTTGGCACCGCATGGGCCGGTGGACAGGCTGTGGCCATCACATCCGCATCCGTGTGGAACATGATCTGGTACGGACTGGGCGCCTGCCTGGTTCTGGGCATCATCGCGTTCATGCGCGTGGGATTCTTCGATTTGGGTCAGCTGTTCGCAGGCCGTTCTGACGATTCGAACGAATCTGCCGAAGCGAAGAACGCAGACGAGCCGGAGGAAACAGTCGAGTCGACGGAACGTACGGAGGTGAACGCATGAGCGAGAAAGACGTGAAAGACAACGAAACCGAAGCATTGAACAACGCTGCTGCGGAAAACGCGGACATCGAGGCGGGCGAAACCGATATGGCCACGTCGATCGAATCGGTCGATTTCGCGGTGGTGTATGACGATGGAGGCGATTCCATCGCAACCGAATCGGCAGAAAACGCGGAAAATACGGAAGGCATCGCCACGGAAGACAGCGTTGCCAGCGACAACGCGAATCGCGTGAACGAAACGCTCGCATTGGGCGCGACCGACGACGAACAGTCGCTCGACCAGCACGAAACCGTACAGGCGGACTCCGCAACCAGCGTGTCATCGCAAATCGACCGCGAAATCAAACATCATCGCAAGAAGGACGCATTCTTCTTCAAGGCGAACCCGACATTCGCGCTCGACCATGTGACGGTGCACAACCGCAAAACCGGACGTGACGTGCTCGACGACGTTTCCCTGGCGTTCCATGCCGGCGCGACCCACGCGGTGCTGGTGGATGCCGAAGATGTCGAACAGCATCAGGCGCTGGTGGCCACCATGGTCGGCATGATGCGGACGACCAGCGGCAACGTGATGCACAAAAGCACGAACCTCGCCGACGCGACACCGGTCGACGTGCTTGGACACCGCATCGGTTTCATTCCGCAGCGGTTCGCCGTGCGCGGCGACCTTGACGCGGAAGGCAACGTGCTGTACGCCATGGACGCGTCGAACCGCAATTTCCTGCAGCCCAAGCCGGTGATTGCGCGCGAGCTGCTCAAGCGCGTGGGATTCGAGGAAGTGACTTCCGGTCTGCCGGTGGGCAAGATGAGTGCGTTGGACCAGCGTCGTGTGGCAATCGCGCGTGCGCTGAGCTGCGAGGCGGAGGTGATTATTGCCGACGAGCCGACCGCTGGATTGAACCGGGACGACGCCGCCGTGGTGCTGGGGCTGCTGAAGAAGGCCAAGCGCGATGAAGATCGTAAGCGTGCGATTATTGTGGTGACCGATAATCCGGAGGTCGCCGATCAGATGGAACATTGCGCGGAGCTTGAGTAGCGAGCGGCGTTCTGCGAAGCAGAAAGCCTTGCGGACTGGTGTTGCATGCCAGTCCGCAAGGCTTTTTTCGTGCTGGTCCTGGTTCGTGCCGATTCGCGCTGGTTCGCGGTGACACACCGCTAAAAACATGTCATATGCGCTATGTGTGGCAGACTCTTTCATCTTTGGAATCTCAAACCGCTATGTGTGGCAGATCGTTTGACGCCTCGTGAGTTAGAGGGTCTGTTTTATACCCCCTAATGTATGGCAGGGAAAGAGAAGTGCCACAGATAGCGGCTTTCACTTTTCCGTAGATGGAGAATCTGCCACAGATAGCGGCTTTCAGTGCGCAAAACTCGGGCGGCGGCCAGGCTTCGAGGAATTTTCGGGCGTATCTCGCTTATGAATGGCGGATTTTCCGCTCGACGCGTGCTATCTCGCTTATAGATGGCGGATGGTTTTGCCGCATGAGACTTAGAGGGGATTGAACTTACCCCCTAACACCTAATCTTCCTGAGACACCCGCCATTCATAAGCGAGATAGCATCCGGCAGACACCGAAATCCGCCATTCATAAGCGAGATAAGTAGGTTCGCTACTCGGCGATGCGCATGTGGTACTGCTCGGCGAGCGGTTTGACGTCGAGGACGCCGTAGCGTTCCAGAAGGCGCAGCCATTCGCGCTTGTTGCTTTCGCCGAAACGGGCGGCCTTGCGCGTGTAGGCTTCGGCGGTCAGGAACTTCGACGGAATCGACTTGCTGTTGTACTTGTCCGCCACCATGACGACCTCCTGCTCGAGGTTCATCGGCACGTAGTCGGCCGGGGGCAACGGCAATCCCTGCGATTCCACGGTTTCGCGGGTGAGGCCCACACCTGTGTGGTTGCGTGCGAACTGGGCGATCGATTCGTCAACGCCCTCGTTCAGCAAGTATTCGTAGCCTTTGAGCCCGTGCTGAACATAGTGCGGACCGTCGAATTTGAGCGGTTCGCCGTCGGAACCGTCCTGCTTGAGCAGGAAATACGTGCCGATGTCGTGCAGCAAACCGCCAATGACCACCAGATGCTCGTCGATGAGCCGCGGCGGAACGGTACCTCCGGTCAGCCCTTCCGTGGACGGCACCGCAGGCATGTGCAGCATGCCGAGTGATTCCTCGCCGGTATTGTCTTTCGTCAGTTCCAGCCCGAAGTCGCCGGTTTTTTCGGGAGCGTCCGTCGGCAGGGTGCAGCGGCGGGTGAACAGCGCGTTCTGCCGGCGGGCCATGCGGCGGGCGACGTCGGCCACGACCACGCAATGGCCGTGGATAAGGTCGTATGCGGCTTGCGATTGCGCGATTTTGCGATGTAGCTCATCCACTTGCGCAAGAGTGGGGATATAGCCGGTCGTCGGCTTGTTCGATTCGGTTGTTTCGTTCGATTCGTTCGTCATACGCCCATCTTAGGCACGTTCCATCACGCCCAGCATACGGTTCCTGACGCAGTTTCCAAAACGGTTCCCAACAGCCGAAGGGATTCATACACCACGCCAGATAAATCCCGGAACGGACACGGATTCAACGGTTTCCCCGTCTTGTCAACGATGTTCCAAGGAATGCCGCCTTAAAACGAGCATTCATCAGCTGCCCGCAGCGGACGGCACGATACGCGGGGACGTTATGTGCGGAAAATCAGATGGAACGGACGCGGAATTCGCCGGTGCGGTTGGAAGCCACGATCATCTGGTCGTTTTCGAGGCGGGTCCAGCCGTCTTCGGCGCGCTGGTCGAAACCGGAGCTGGCCACGACCACGCCCTTCGGCTGGGCATCGTCGTTTCCACCGAGCGCACGGTAGCGCAGCACGCGGTAGTCGCGCGCCTGCTCGCCACGACCGTACTGGTCGTAGATTTCGACGATGCGCTTGGACGTGACCTCACGTCCGGCCGCGCACAGGGCGATGAACTGGTCCTGGCTTTGGATCATGCAGTTGTAGCTGGACTTCGGATAGCTTTTGCGCAGTTCACGCACGGCCTGCGCCACCGCCTCGTCGAGTGCGAAGCCAAAGCCGATGTATTGCAGGATGACGGCGAAGAAAATGGCGGAATCGGAACGGCCGCCAGTGGACTGCACGATGCTCGGATCGACCGGGAACGCGCGATTCGTAATGATGTTGCGGCCCTGGTCGTCAGAAATGTCGCCATTGTGGATGAAGCTCAGGCCGTTCGCATAGAAGGGCTGCTGGTTTTCAAGAATCAGCGGCAGGTTGGAGCTGGCCAGGCGCAGATGCCACAGGCCGCCGCGCGCCGGAGTGTTGGCGAGCTCGTCGAAAATCGGATCATGACGGGCGGCGATGGTGTTTTTGTAGATCGCGGTGCCGGTTTCCGGAGTCGGCGCACCGCCGTCGCGACGGTATGGCGATTCGTCCGGCACGGTGATCAGCGCGGCGCCCCAGCCGTCGTTGTGGATCTCGCTCAGATTTCGGAAATCGCGCACGTTCTGCATGCCGAGCACGCCATTGAGGTTGGTGTTGCTGCCTGCCGTCGCGAATCCAAGTAATCTGCACATGGTTGATTACTTTAGCGACGGCAGGTTTCGACGCGCGCGTGCCGTTATCGGAGTTGGTTATAGCCTGCGATTCAGCCGCCGCTTCACACGCGCTTCAGACGCGGCGGACGCTCGGTGGCGAGGAACAGCGGCTGAATCTCAATCAGCGGATTGTAGGGAGCGAGTCCGAACCATTTGACCGGAGAGCCGGCCAAATGACGAATCGCGTACTTGATCTGCAGTGAGATCGCGCCCTTCTGGGACACCTTCGACTCGGGCATCAACGCCTTGTGAATCAGCACGTAGCGGATAGGTCCGATGTTCGGATCGGCATCCAGCTTCGGGTAGCGGGTGGTCTGCTTGGGCAGATCGCCGGACTTCGACAGATCGTTCATGATCTGGTGGATGTATGCAGGAATCGACTGCGACACCTTGAAGCCCAAGCGAATACGCACGCGGAACAGGAAGTCCGTGCCGAAATTCTCCACCGAATACTCGCGCGTGAACGGGTTGTCGGATGTTTCCACCGACACCGCCCACCATGCGCGGGCGCGCTTCGGATGGTCCGCGAAAATCGAGAAGAAGATGTCGGTATCGACACGCTTCATTTCCGGATCGGACGTCAGATAGACGATGTTGTCCGTGAAATACGGAATCGAATCGTCCTCATGAAGCTGCTTCAGAACCGGCACGCAATCGGCGGGCTGCATATGCCGGCGTTGCGCGCGTTCCAGCTTCGTGCCTTCGTTCCACGTGTACATAATCAGCAGAATCGCCAATGTCAGCAGCATGGTGAACCAGCCACCGTGCAGGAACTTCGCCATCGAAGCGAAGAAGAACAGGAACTGGATGGCCAGGAACACCACTGTGAACACGACCGCGCCGACGCGCTTGCCATCGTGCCAAATGTAGACGGCCAGCAGAATCGTCGTGGTGATCATCGTGACGGTCAATGCCAGGCCGTACGCGGCGGAAATATGCTCCGAATCGCGGAACATCGCCAAAACCAGCAGGGTGGAGACGCACAGCACGGCGTTGACCACCGGAATGTACAGCTGGCCGCGGGTACGAGCCGGATAGCGCACCTGCAGGTGGGGCATCCAGTTGAGTCGCGTCGCTTCGGAAACCATGGTGTAGGCGCCGGTGATCAACGCCTGCGAAGCGATCACGCCGGCGCACACGGACAGCAGCACCGCCACGTAGCGTACGGACGGGGTCATCATTTCGAAGAACGGATTGAGGCCGTGCATGTGGTTGTACGCGGTGTCGTCCCAATGGTTGAGCATCCACGCGCCCTGGCCGAAATAGCAGAGCACAAGGGCGATCTTGATGAACGGCCACGTGAAGTAGATGTTGCCGCGGCCGACGTGGCCCATGTCGGAATACAGCGCTTCGGCGCCGGTGGTGGACAGGAACACGGTGCCCATGACGGCGAGGGCCTGCCGCATTGTGGTGGCTGAAGAGGAACTCCACGCCGTACACCGGATTCAGCGCTTCAAGCACGCTCCAATCGGAGCTCAGGTTCACCAAGCCGACGACGGCGAGGAACGAGAACCAGATCATGACCACCGTGCCGAACGTGCGGCCGATGCGTTCGGTACCGCGCGACTGCACTGCGAACAGGCAGACGATGATCACAATGGTGATCATCAGCGTCAGTTCTTTGTTTTCGCTCATGATCGGTTCCAGCAGCGGCAGTGTTTCCAAGCCTTCCACTGCCGAGCTGATCGAGACGGCCGGCGTAAGCACGGAATCGGCGAGGAACGCGGCGCCGCCCAGCATGGCGGGAATCGCAAGCCATGCCCCATATTTGCGGATCAGCGAATACAGTGCGAAGATGCCGCCTTCGCCGTTGTTGTCGATGCGCATGGCGATGAACACGTATTTGACGGTGGTGATCAGCGTGATCGACCAGAAGACCAGCGACAGGATGCCCAGCACCGCGGCGCGATCCGTATGCGCCAAACCGCCTTGGCCGTTGAGGAACGTCTGCATGGTGTACAGCGGCGAGGTACCGATGTCGCCGTATACCACGCCAAGCGCCACGATGGCCATGGCCGGCGTGATTTTGTCCGGGCCGGACTGGAGACGGCTCCACCAGCGGCCGATGCGGCCCTTGCTGGCGGCCTCGTCAAGTTTCGCGGCTTCCTGCTGCTGCGCCTCGTGCTCCTTGATGAGCGTCTGGCGCTCCTCCTTGGTCAGGACCTTGTGCGAGACCTTTGGCGCCTGCGTGTACGTCGCTGCGTGAAGCAGCGGCTGTTCTTCTTCGTTCGGCTCGTTAGCCATAACGCTTCCTCCAAGTGGCGGGCCTTCCAACCCGCTCCCCAAAATAAAACGCAAGGTGTGACACTAGGAGCTTGGCAAACCATTGTCAAATCTTCACACGTGATTCGGCACGTCACGCATGAAATTCACATATGCTTGATTGTTTGTATTTTGCTTATTTTCTGGCGATTACGCAACTGTTACGTTGAGGCCCATGCGACCGTCACGGAACCGCCACGGGATTACCGCGAAATCGCCATTCTTTTTAGATGCCATACACTTCGCGCGTCGTTTCACGCGTGGCTTTGGCGATTTCAGCCAACGGTCTGTCAAGATAGTCGGCGAGCGCCTGCAGGGTGTACGGGATCATATACGGCGCGTTGGTGCGGCCGCGGTAGGGCATCGGACTTAAGTAGGGGGCATCGGTTTCGACCATGACGTGGCTCATGCCGACGAGTTTCGCCGATTCGCGGATTCCGTCGTTGCCTTTGTAGCTGGATGTGCCGGAAAGGCTGAGATACCAACCGTTTTCGCGGGCGATTTCGCCCATTTCGGCGTCGCCGGAGTAGCTGTGGAACACGGTACGTTCGGGGGCTCCGTCGGCGAGCAACGTTTCGATGACTTCCTTGTGCGAGTCGCGGTCATGGATTTGCATGGGCAGGTTGAGTTCCTTGGCGAGCGCGACGTGCGCGCGGAACGCCTCGCGTTGCAGTTCCTTGGCGCCTTCGCCGGTGCGGAACAGGTCCATGCCGGTTTCTCCGATGGCGACGACCTGGTTGGGGTAGGTGGTGGCGAGGCGGTGCACTTCGGCCATGGCTTCGTCGAAGGGGATGTCGTGCCAGGGCTTGTATTTGATGGGCAGGCCGTCGGGGCCGGGTGCGCCGCGGTGGCCGTGCAGCACGGCTTCGTTGGGGTGTATGGCGATTGCGGCGTGCACGGTTCCGGGATGCTCGCGGGCCATGTCGATGGCGGTCATGAGGTTGGGCAGCTCGCAACCGCAGTCGATTACGCCTTCGACGCCGACTTTCTGGGCTTGTTCCAGCAGTTCGTCGACGCTGTAGACGGGTACTTCGCCTTGGCCTTTTTCCATGGCTTCGTGACTCATGGCTTGGGAGAAGGGCACGACGGATGCGACGTGGGTGTGGTTGTCGATGACGTGCGCGTCTTCGGGCAGCGGCTGTGGGGCCGGGGCCCAATTGCGATTGCGGTGGTGCTTGCTCATGTTTTCCAGATTAGTCCCGATTGGCCCTGCACTGCGGGCGAACTCTCGTTCGAGGGTTCAAACGAGGGTCCGCCCGTTTCGCGGCATACACGTCACTTAATCGTGATGGTGGTGAACGACCATGCCGATGCCGTGTAGTCGCCGTCTGTCAGATCAATCGCGGTCTGCCGCGGCCTGGTCGGTGATTCCTCACCGACCTGTCCCGCATACGGATTGTCTCCGGCTAGGACGGTGGCCGTGGCGGATGCCGCCGATGCTGTGGAAATATTCAACTCGGCAAGAATCTGACGTAGGTCGACGCTTATTGGCGCGTCCATGGCATTGACCACGCGCACGTAGGTCTCTCCGGCTTTGTCATTACGTGATACGGTGACGGTACGCCTTGGCTCGTCCTTGACCTCCGTGCCATCCGCAATCAGCGTTCCATCGATGTACAGCTTCATGGCTTGGCCGCGATCGGTAACGTCAACGTGCACCTGCCACGTGGTGCCCGGCCGCACTTCGTTCATGGAGACTTCGGTGCCGGCAAGCGCATAGGCGGTGCCGTCGCGGACGACGCGCACGCTGTGCCCGCGACCGAGCGAGACGATGTTGTGGTTCTTGCCGTCGATATCGCCACAGATGAGGTCCATGCCCCATCGTCCCTCGTAATAGACGACGGTAGTGTCGATACTGTAGGAATCAGCGTGCAGATCGAGGGCGGTGTCGATGGTTCTGCCATCGTAGGCCACGTTGCCGAGATTAATCGTCTCCCCGGATGCGGTGGTGATGGTGAGGTTGTTGAGATCGGCTTTGGCATTGCCCGCGATGCGTAGTTTCACGGTGTCCGGCAGGGTGCGGCGCAGCGTGGACGGGCCTTCGACGGTGACGGGCCACGCGGTGTCGGCCGTGGTGGTGGCGTACATCTGCTGCACCCAATAGCTGTAGGGATGGTAGGCGCGTTCGTTGTCGAAGTAGATGAGGTCCGGATTCCAGCTATGGTGCCCATTCTTGGCGAACAGCGGGGCGTAGGAGGCCATGGCCACCACATCGCCGTTGAGTTCCATGCGTCCCATGAAGGCCGCTTCGGACAGGCCGTTGATCAGTTGGGTGTTCCAGGAGCCGTATTCGCCGAGGTAGACCTTCGGCCCCTTGCGGTCCGTGTGGTCGTAGTGGTCGAGGTTGTGGAACCACCAGCTGGACGACTGGTAGGAATGTTCGTCGACGATCGGCAGACCCGCTTCGCGCGCGTACTTCCAGCCTTCCTCATAATCCTGACCGCTGGGGGCGGGACCGACGGTGCCGACGACGACGATGTCCGGATATGCGGCTTTGACGGCGTCGAAAATCTGCTGGAAGCGGTTTTTGAACACGTCGTCGATGAGATCCTCGTTGCCGATGCCGAGGTATTCGAGGCCGAACGGCTCCGGATGGCCCATGGCGGCACGCTTGGCACCCCATTCGGTGGCGGTGCTGCCGTTGCAGAATTCGATGAGGTGGAGCACTTCATCGATGTAAGCGGGCATATCCTCCTGCGCCACCGGCACCGGGCCTTGGCTGGTGTTTTGGCAGCTCACGCCGGCGGGCAGCACCGGCAGCGGCTTGGCGCCGATTGTTTCGCACAGGCACAGGTATTCGTAGTAGCCGATGCGGAATGACTGGTGGTAGCCCCAGAGGTTGAAGTTGTGCGGACGATGCTCGACCGGTCCAATGGTGCGGTCCCAGTGGTACATGTTGTCCATGCCGAGGCCGTGGGTGATACAGCCGCCGGGGAATCGCATGAATCGTGGTTTGAGGTCGGCGAGCGCCTCCACCAAATCCGGGCGGAAGTGCTTGAGACCGTGGTAGGTGGTGCGCGGCTCCAAGGTGACGAAGTCGAGGTCGATGACGCCTTCGCCGGCGAAGGCCAGACGCAATGTGCCCTGTGTGGCCACGCTCGAGCCGGCATCGCCGTGCTCAGGAACGGTCAGCGAGGCTTGGTATGTCGTCCATGCCGAGGCTGAGACGGTGATGGTGTTTTCGGCGATGATGCTGCCGTCGTCTCCGCGCAGCGAGACCGTCACCGGCATCGCGCTTTCCGATCGCACGCGCATCCAGGCGGTGAAATCGTAGGTTTCTCCGGCACGGAACACCATGCCGTCCCAGCCGGTGTTGTCCAGCGCGGCAGGGGCATGTTCGACTTCCACCGTCGCGTAATGCGGGTTTTCGGTGGCAACCGGGTCATTGTCATGGATACCGAAGGCTGCGAACGAGCCTTCCGGCACGATTTTGCGCCAGAAGCTGTAGTTGCTCCAATCGATGGAGTCGGCGCGGTTGTATTCGAAGGCGCCGTTCTGCACGAGGTCGGCGTTGAGGCCGCCGTCGCCGGAGTAGCTGATGTCTTCGAAGAAGATGCCCCACAGGTCGGTGCTGATGGCGCGCACGCCCGCTTTGTCGAGTGTGGCGGTGAGTTTGTCGGTCATGGTGTGGCCGTCAGCCGGATATTCGTCAGCCGGGGCGACGGAAACGGTGGTAGGGATCGTCATCGAACCTCTCTTCGCTCGGGGCCGCTATGACGCAGCGGTGGCAAAAGCCGGACGCCGTCATGCGAACCATATATGTATCGTTACATATTCTAGCGCAAATCCAAGCGTCCGCAATGGACACAATACGTCGGTGAGTCTTTGTATTTGCAACGATTTTACAGAATCGAAAAAATATAATATCGTTACATATCAATCGTATTGTTCAAGGAGCGGCATATGACCAGCAGCACACCGACGCTACGCGACGTGGCCGCGGAAGCGGGCGTCTCCCCCATGACCGCGTCGAACGCGCTGCGCGGCAAGCCAGGCGTCAAAGAATCGACCCGCGCCAAAGTGATCGCCGCAGCGAAGAAACTCAATTACCGCATCAATCTGACGGCCAGCATGCTCAAATCGGGCCGCAGCAACATCATCCACGTCATCGTCAACGAATTCGATTCGCCGTTCTATTCAAAGCTCACGCAGGCGTTGAGCAACGAAATCGTGTCCCGCGGACTTATTCCATTCATCGAGCAGACGCAGTATTCGCCGGACGCTGCCGAGCACGCGCTGAGCAGCAATCCGTTCTCCGGGCAGCTGTTCGATGGCGAGATCCTGCACGCCACAGGCTTGGGCACAAATGTGCCGCTGTCCAAACTCAATGGCGGCAGACCATTCGTGCTGCTGGACGCCTGCGAGGAGACGCCGACCGTCGATGCCGTGAACTTCCCCAACGAGGAGGCCGAACGCGCGGCGATGCAGCATCTCATCGACCGCGGATGCCGCAATATCGCGATCGTCGGCCACCGGTTCGCCCCCCGCGCCGATCTGGCGCATGTCCAGAACGCGTTCGCTCTGCGATTGCGCGGCGCATGCGGAGCGCTGTCCGACGCCGGACTGCCCTATGACGAGTCGATGGTGTTCGAAGCCGGGGATGTGGCCAATGGCATCATCGCCGGGCATGCGATTGCGGAACGTATTCTCGCCGCACGGAGCGGACATGGTGGCACCGAGTTCGACGGCGCGTGCTGCGCCAACGATTTCGCGGCGTTCGGCGTGATACGCGGGCTCGCGGACCGCGGACTGCGCGTGCCGCAGGACGTGAAGGTGATCGGATTCGACGGCGTGACCTCCGGCTCGTACACGACGCCGGCGTTGAGCACCATCCAGGTCGATTTCACGCAGCTCGCGAAATTCTCGGTCGACATGCTGTCCGAACGTATCGATCATGGAACAGACGAGGCGTTGCCGCCAAGACGGGCCATCATCGGCTACCAGCTGGTGGACCGGGAATCGACCGCGGTCTGAGGATGACGCCCCGATGGCAGGCAATCCGCCATAGGCAGCAGCCTTCGCGGCCAATCCCACTCAATCGGAATCACTCAATCGGAATCAATCGCCATCATTCATCAAGGAATCTCTAGGAGCATCATGAGCATCGACACCCAGGCCTATCTGTTCGTGCATTTCATCGGCGAGGAACGCAATCCCACCGACGAACAGCTGTACTTCGCGCTGAGCCGCGACGGCGTGCATTGGAGGGATCTGCGCCCGGCCGGCAGTCCGGCGTTGACGTGGCTAGGCGGCGAGAAGGGCGTGCGCGACCCGCATATTGTGCGCGACCCACGTGGTGGATTCCACATTGTGGCCACCGATTTGAGCATCTATTACCGTGGCGGCTGGGGGCCGAACGATGGCGCCACCACGAATGGATCGACCGGCCTGGTGATCTGGGACTCCCCTGACCTGGTCCATTGGAGCGAGCCGCGCCTGGTGGACGTGGCCTCGAAGATTCCGGACGCTGGCATGGCTTGGGCTCCGGAGGCGAATTGGGATCCGAATCGCGGGCAGTGGATCGTGTTCTGGTCCACGAAGAGCAACGCCGAAAGCTCCGCGGATCCGTTGGCCAACGAGCTCGGCGATCCGACGAATGTGTATTATGCGACGACCGTTGATTTCAGGGTGTTCTCCGATCCGGTCAAGTGGATCGATCGTAAGAATGTGATCATCGATTCGACCATGCTGCGCGACGATGACGGCTGGTGGTACCGCGCGTCCAAGGACTCGGAAATCACCATCGAACGCACCCGTAACCCGTATGCGACGACCTACGAGGTGCTGCGCACCGACGACCCGAATGAGTGGTCGTATGTGGGCACGCTCACCGACATCTTCGGCAATGGCCGGTATTCCATGCACTACTTGGAAGGGCCGGAACTGTTCCGTTACAACGACGAAGACGTGAAGGTGGTCAACGGCAGGACCATGCCATTCGGCCTGATGTGCGACCAGTACGCGGAGTCCAAGGGCTACCTGTCGTTCCGCGTCGCCTCACTCGCCTCGCATGATCCGGCCGATTGGCAGCGCGCAGACGATATCGATTTCGGCGCGCTGAAGAAGCGTCACGGCGCGATTCTGCCGATCACGGCCGCCGAATACGACGCCATCGAAACCGCCTTCGCCCTGTAGGCGGCGCGATTGTCCATCCGTCGCAACCGCTCAGGCGCGGCGGATGGCGAAGATGCGGGCGGACGGCTGCTTGGAGGTGGCCGCGTTGAGCCGGACCGTCTCGGGGTCCATGCGCTCGACGGTCCACGGCTTGGCGTCGGGCGCATGCTCGGGAACGGCCGGATTCGGGAAGATCTGCTCGATATGGCAGTCCTCGGACAGCGGCACGTTCACGGAAGGCGTGCCGCCGCGACGCCAGACGATGATGTAATCGCACGGATCGTCGTCCTCCGACGGGAGGAATGACGGATGGCGCAGACCGACGACGAGCCAATCGCCATCGAAATCAGGCAGACGGGCCGGCCAGAACGGCACCAATTCCTGCTGCTCGGTCAGCACACGGCGGTGCAAGGCCACCGCATCCCGCACCAAGGCAAGCCGATGCTCGTCCATGCGGTCAATGAATCCGGACAGGTACAACCTGCCGAGTATGCCCGTGGCCAGCGTGAAGACGGCGGTCTCATCGTCCATCTCCTGCTGGGCGTAACCCCAGTTGCCTTGCTGTTCCGGCAGGATCGTCAGTCCGGCGCCGGCGGCGATCGCGGCGTAAATCAGCGGATCACACTGGTCGGAGGTGGATTGCAGGTCCAATCGTTGCAACTGCGCGTAATCGGCGCGCATCGCACCGGAACCGCAGTTTTCGATCATAACGTCCGGATGGCGGCGGCGCAGGTCGTCCAGCCAATCCAAATAGGCACGGCAGTGGCCGAGCAGGCCAGCGCCGGCGGATTCGGCGTCGAGATCAGTGCCGACGCCGGGGACGGTGTTGTAGTCGAATTTGAAGAAGACCGCGCCGAAATCGTCAATCAGCCGGTCGACGGTGCGAGTGACGTGCTCGCGTGCGGCGGGCGAGCGGAAGTCAAGCAGGTACCGGCCCGAATCGCATACGCGCACACCGTGGCGCTGGAAGAACGCGTCATCGGGCAGACTTTGGGCGAGCGGCGATTTCACACCGATCACCTCAGGCTCGAGCCACAATCCCAAGCCCATGCCATGCGCGCGGATGGTGTCGGCCAAACCCTTGAGTCCAGCTTCGCCGAAACGGTTCGTGGAGGCCTGCCATTCGCCGACCATGTCCCACCAACCGCCGTCCGTGCTGTCGTACCAGCCGGCGTCGATGCAGAAGATGTCCGCACCGACGCGTGCCGCGCCCTCGACGAGCGGCAGCTCCTTCTCCAAGCGCGGGTCGCCGAACAGGGTGTTCATGTAATCGTTGTAGATGACGAGTCCCTGCGTGCGTTCGAACTGCTCGGAACGACCCAATTCGCGAGCCTTGGCAGCACGCAACGCACGGCGCTGCAATGTCATTTCGACGACGGACTGCTGCCAATCGCCGGCCGCGATCGCGAAGGAGACCGGCACCGATTCGAAATCATGGCCTTCACCCAACTCCGTATACCAATGGTGGTCCTGATATTCCGGTCCGAACGCGCTGATGTGCAAACCGGGATCATCCTCACCGACCTCCCATTCCCACGGGCCATTGTGCTCGATCTGCCACATCACGGAGAAGTCACGCGATTGGCGGCGCGAGCCCTCGACCTGTACGATGCCGGCCGGCTCATGCACGCCGGCGCTCCATGTGGAGGCGGAGCTCATGGCGAATCGCGAGCTGGATTGGCCGGGATTGATGACTTGATTGCGATTGCGCACCGACACGTCGCGCAGTGGACGGCTGCGCCAATCGTTTTCCACCGCCCACGCGGAGTCTCCCCAGAATACGCGGGAATGGTCGATTTTGCCGCAGTTGACGCGCATCGGCACCGTCAGATTCAACGACGACACCGCCTCGATAGGCAGCGGGCGCGCGGAGCTCAACCGCGTGTAGGTACGCACTGCGGACAGACCCGGGAACGCTTCGAATACGGAAGTGACTACCAGCCCAGCCGTGGCGTCGGCATGGCGGACGGCTTCCGGCGAGGGCTGCGCGGCGGCTTCGGCCCGTTCGGCGGCGGTCGGTTCGAACGCGCGCCCGTGCGGCTCCAGTTCCGCATACGAAGCGAATTGGACGATCTCCAAACGATATGGTTCGGCGGACCCTTCCTCCGGCTCGGAGGCGGCGGCCGAGACGAATCGCAATACGCTGCCCGCCACCGTGGCGATCAAGGTGAGGCGATTGTCCTGCGATCCGGTGTTGGCGGCACGCACTTCGACGATCGGACGCGGATCACGTTCCAGCACGGTTCTTCCATCGTCGGCAACACGGCCGCCGATGGGCCCCATGCCGCGGCCTGCAACGTTGCACAATCGGACGGGGGAATCGCCTGCCGTGTCGAACAGCATGGAAACCACGCCATTGCCCCATTCGAGACGCCCGTCCTCACGGAGACATACGGGGTTCATTGCACCGGCACCGCTTATCATCTTCGACTCCTCAACCGTGTTCAGATACCGCCTGATCATTGACATGCATCGATTGACGTACCTGGTACTAGCTTAAGCGGTAAATGGGGCAAATCGCACGTGCGTGTCTACTCGAAGCGGAGATATGCGATGAACTTGACTGGCGCATCCTTGGTTTTGGCGATGTTGCCGAAACCAAGGACAGCCCCTTTGTCGGGCAGTCCCTTCGTCACTCGTCATGCTCACCCGCGTAGGAACACCGTCATCTCGTTCTCGCCACGGTTGGCCCATGCGAAGTATGGAATCAGCGTGGCCGTCGTCGTCTTGCGTTCGGCGGGACGCCAATCATGGTACAACGCGGAGGTTTGCGCGGCGTCTTCCACTTCACGCCAAGCGGGAATCGTCAGCGTGGTCATCGGCATATCGACGGCGTCCACCTCGCCGAGCCCCTGCTCGTCCTGTGCGGCGGCGCCGGCATGGAAGACGATGCTATCAACAGACACGCAGGATGGATCGGATGCGATGCGCGCGGTATCGGCGTGCAGCAGATGCAGGTTCGCGCCATTATCGACACCTTCCGCGCAGTAGGCCAGCGGTCCGCGCACGAACGCCACCTTTCCGGCGTCCTCGCGCACGAGCGGATTCGCGGCGACCATGTGGACCGGCATCGGGAAATCGAAATCGACGACGTCGCCGTCATGCCATGCGCCGGTCAGATACAGGTATCCGTCTCTGATGACGCGGGAGATGTCGTCGCGGCCGCGCACGGTGACCGCATCGGAAGCGGTTTCGCCACCGGCCCAAGCGGGCAGACGGAGGGCGATCGTGAAAACCGCGTCCTTGGGGGCGTCGGAAGCCGAACCGGCTGTGCCAAAGCCCACCGTGACGGATCCCTTGCCGGACCAGGGCATATCGGACATGACGTCAAGGCGCACATCGGTGCCGGAAAGCCTGGCATGGACGCCGCCGCCCATATACAGATGCACATACAGGGTGGATGAGTCGTCTCCGATCGTGTAGGCGTACTGCTGCACGTCCTCCACGATGCGTGCGATGTTCGGCGGGCAGCAGGCGCATCCGAACCACTTCTGGCGCACCGGCTTGACGTGCGCCTTGCGTTCATCGCGATGGCATGCCTCGGGCACCACTTCGAGCGGGTTCACGTAGAAGAAGCTTTTGCCATCGAGTGCCATGCCGGCGAGCGTGGTGTTGTACAGCGCCGATTCCATGACGTCCGCATATTCGGATTTCGGCTGGATTTCCAGCATGCGGCGGGCGAAGAACGCGAGCGCGATGGCGGCGCAGCTTTCCGAATAGGCGGTGTCGTTCGGCAGATCATAGTCGAAGGAGAAGGCCTCCCCCATGTGTGTGGCGCCGATACCGCCGGTGATGTAGATCTTTCGGTCGACGATGTTGCGCCATAGTCGTTCGCAAGATGCCAGCAGGTCGGAGTCGCCGGTCAGGCGTGCCACATCGGCGGCTCCGGCGTAGAAGTAGGCGGCGCGGACGGCGTGTCCGAGGGCCTCCGTCTGTTCCGTGATCGGCTTGTCGGCCTGGTAGTAGGCGTAGTTCTGCTCGCGCGGCGCGTAGTTGCGGCCGTCCTCCCGGGCGCGGCGGCGGTCTTCGAGCTCGAAATAGAGCGGCTGCTGGCCGCGTTGGCGTACAAAGTGTTCGGCGAGGTCGGCATAGCGCTGTTCGCCGGTGGTCTCGGCGAGTTTGACGAGTGCCATTTCGGCGATTTCGTGCCCGGGATAGCCGTGCAGCTTGCCGTCGGCGGTGCCGAATCGGGAATCGATGTAATCAGCGAAACGGCAGGCCGCGTCAAGCAGCTTGCGTTTGCCGGTGGCTTGATAGTAGGCGATCGCGCCTTCGGTCAGGTGGCCGAAGCAGTACAGCTCATGGTGGTCCTTCAGGTTGGTGAAGTGCCGGTCCATGCCGTTGAGGATGTAGTAGGTGTCCAGGTAGCCGTTGTCGAGCTGCGCCGCGCAGACGATATCGATGGCGGTGTCGGCGGGCGCCTCAAGGGTCGCCCCCCGGGAACGCGCTG
>OATK01001195.1_pt1 | contig 17877 bp, 16 predicted proteins | sample 1516611 | NCBI WGS metagenome assembly OATK01 (sample SAMEA2579947, study PRJEB22360) | human gut metagenome | biome: human gut; feature: human-associated habitat; material: faeces | place: Denmark | collected 2008/2010 | reverse complement strand
GGAAACATCATCCTAAACAATAATTGGCATGAATATAAAATTCATACTAATTATTTAATTGCGTAAACAGGATTAATATTTTTTCTGATTCCGTTATTTAATTTTCCTTCATCTGTTGCATGATATCATTTTAAATATGGTGATTCTCTAGATATAAATGGAATATTAGAAATTTTACGGGCGGGTAAACGGATGGCATCTTGATATTTTCGCCAAGAACAATACATGCCTGTACTCTGATACGCTTGGCCTTTCTGAAGATGCTGAAACGGAATGTTGCAAGGATGGTGTAAAATACTCTAAAATTGCGGATGACGCAGGAAGGGAATGCTGCGAATATGAAGTACAGGAAATTTTTATTCTGGTTAAACCATGCAGCTACTGGTCAGGAAATGTAGGACATGCTTGGGTCAAAACGCCCAATATGCAGAGAGGCCTCTACCCCGGAAGTTGGCACAAAGGCGCTTTAGGCGTTGGAGCCGGAAAAATTCAGGATGATGCCCGTAATGAAGGAGATGCCGATTCTGGAAATTCCTACACTTATAAAGCCTGTCCTGAGTCAGTAAATAAAGTTGAAGAGCAGATCCGGGAAGATGAAAAGAAGGTCCCTCAATATTCACTATACAACTCGGGAGCAAGAAATTGCTGCGGATGGTCGTGTGCAATCGTGGAAGGAGCTGGTTTTGTAGCCCCGTTTGCCCCTGATACTCCTCTTCTGGCTCCAGCTCCTCAAGGGCATAGAGGCTATGGCGAAGGAAGAGAGCCTTGCGAATAAACAAAAAGGGAATTAATAAATTATTTAAGATGAAAAAGAAAATGTGGAAGATCGTCATAGGAATAGTCGTTTTTTACTTCTTCATTTATTTACCGTTCTCCCTCTTCTGGTCGGCCATAGATACGGGAGACGGTTATGAGAGGAGTGTAACTCTGTTGGAAACAGTGGAAAAGGATTTGGAACTCCATAAGATATTTGCCCGGCATGGAATGAAATTAACAGGCGATGGAGCTTCCTGGAGAAGTAAAACTTGTGAGATCTGTTTCGTTGTCGAAGACGGAACGAATGCCCGGATTCCTCCGGAAGTTGAGGAGTATCTGTTAAACAACCCTGATCTTGTGAAAGGCTGCCGTATCGAAGTACAAATCATGGCCCCTCCGAGCAATGGTTATCCTTACACTACTCATTGCGAAAAAATATATTTTCCGTGGAGACTTTTCTATTAAATAAATGCGGAATTATGTTTCCTCTTTTTACGGGAATCGCTCTTTTTGGTTCATCTTTTTCTAATTCTTGATGGATGGAGCCATATGTTCTCGTTGCCGTCCACCTTCTTGCGGCAACTGATAAAAGAAGTGGTATAAAATTATTTCAGGCATGCGCCATCATTAATCATGAAATCTTACACTCCTTCACTCATCGGATGGATAGCGCTGTTTCCTACAGCTTGTGTAACGCTATTCGACAAAAACATTAGCTTTCCTGTTTCTCTATCTATAACATTAGGATTGGCAATGTTCATCGGTCAATTTACAAGCCTGTTTTGGGGATTGTGTGGTATCATCGTGAATTCGAATAGAAAAGACGATCTTATTGCGCTTATATTGTCAGGTACATGGCTTGCCATCATGATCATAGGGGTCGCGACAGGTTCTTGATACGGTGATCATTAAGTCCTTCTAGGTTTCAGAGGATAAACACTAAGTCATTAAACAATAAGGCAGGACATGCCTGTGAAAATCGGTAACGTCTGCCATGAAGGATGAGCGTCCGGAGGGCTTCACCAGGGCAGATGAAAATGTTTCCTGTGACGGTTTTACAATAGGGGGGGGGACAGTTTTTTCTGTACGGTCCATCATATAAAACCCGCACATCATCAAGATTTGTGCGGGTCTTTTGCTATAAAAAAGTTGGAGCGGATGATGGGATTCGAACCCACGACATCAACCTTGGCAAGGTTGCGCTCTACCCCTGAGCTACATCCGCTTTAAAAGATTGGAGCCTTACGGCGTCCGTGTGCCGAGAAGTATATAAGGTTTTCCGGTCTTGGCAAGATTTTTTTAGAGAAAAAATCCTGTTTTCCCGGAATACGGATGTCGCCGCCGGCATGGGGACACAGGAGAAGAAAGAATTCTGGTCTGCGATGCGTGTCGCTCCGTTCCTTGTTGATGCCGTTTTTGGGAAAACGGTGGAGGGGCGCATAAAAACGGGATTGTTCCGTAAAAGCCCGTTTGGGCTTGCCTTGGAACAATCCCGTTGAAAGGGACAATCAGAGGGCTCAGTAGCTTCTGGCCCACAGAACACGGCGTGTCGTCATGCGTCCGGTGAGGATGCAGGGAGCCGGTTCGCCCTGGCCCAGTTCGCCGAGCGGGATGCAGCGGATGGAGATGCGCAGCCGCTTAGCCAGTGCTTCTTCTTCTTCCGGCGACCCGTCCCACGGCACCTGGAGCCAGTCTGCGTCTCCCTCACCGGAGAAGTTTTCTTCCAATTCCCGCAGCGTGGAGGCAGGGCGGATATGGGAGTCCCGGAAGGAAATGGCCCGCTGAAGCAGGGCGTCCTGGATGCTTTGGAGGATATCCGCAGCGGTATCGATCAGTTCCGTTTCCGGGACGAAGGATTTTTCGTTGGCGGGCCGGTCACGCCGCTGAAGGCAGACGGAGCCTTTTTCCAGGTCCCGGGGGCCTATTTCCAGGCGCACGGGCACGCCTTTTTTCACCCATTCCCATTTCTTGGCGCCGCCGCCCAGATCGCGCTTGTCCACCAGCACGCGCAGCGGCTGGCCATGGAAGGTTTTGGCCCGGAGGGTGTGCGCCAGCTCCTCGCAGTGGTCCAGAACGGCCTGGCGGCTTTCTTCCTTGGGCGTGACGGGAATGATGACGATTTGCTGGGGAGCGACGCGGGGCGGGCAGACGAGTCCGTCGTCGTCGGAGTGCATCATGATGAGCGCTCCGATCATGCGGGTGGAAACGCCCCAGGAGCTCGTCCATGCGAATTGCTGGGTGTTGTCCCGTCCGGCGAAGCAGATGTTTTGGGATTTGGAGAAGTTCTGCCCCAGGAAGTGGGAGGTCCCGGCCTGGATGGCCTTGCGGTCCTGCACCATGGCTTCCACCGTGTAGGTCTGCTCCGCGCCGGGGAAGCGTTCCGCCTCCGTCTTTTCCCCGGGAATGGTGGGGATGGCGAGCACGTCCCGCTGGAATTCCTCATAAACCTTGTGCATGGTGAGGGTTTCCTCAATGGCTTCCTCCCGGGTTTCATGGGCCGTATGCCCTTCCTGCCACAGGAATTCGGCTGTGCGCAGGAAGATTCGGGGCCTCATTTCCCAGCGCATCACATTGCACCACTGATTGACCTTGAGGGGCAGATCGCGGTAGCTGGAGGTCCAGCGGGCGAAAGCCGCGCCGATGACGGTTTCCGAAGTGGGCCGGATGACGAAGGGTTCCGTAAGCTCCCCGGTGGGAATCATGCGTGTCTTGCCGGTGGTTTCATCCTTCTGCGCTTCCAGCCTGTGGTGGGTGACTACGGCGCATTCCGTGGCGAAGCCTTCGGCATGCTCCGCTTCCTTTTCCAGATAGGAGATCGGAATCAGGAGGGGGAAATAGGCGTTCGTGTGGCCGGTGTCCTTGAAGCGCTGGTCCAGGTCTTTCTGAATGAGTTCCCAGATGGCGTAACCCCATGGCTTGATGACCATGCAGCCGCGCACCTCGGAATTTTCCGCCATGTCGGCGGCCTTGATGACTTGCTGGTACCACTCGGGGAAATCCTGGGCGCGGGTAGGGGAGATTGCGGTTTGTTGAGACATATTGGATGGTTTGTTGAATAGAACGGGCGGAGCCCGCAAAGGAAATTCGGAATGCTGTTAAAAGGGGGCGTTTTTGTATTCCCGGTAATTGCTGTAGGCGAAGAGGGCCATGAAGATGGGGATAAAGTAGCCGTGGAAGAGCTGAAAACTGAGCAGTCCGATGAGGATGGCCGTGATGAAGCCGGTCATGAATACTTTCCTGGGGGAGCGGATGTACTGGGCGATCAGCTGGCCGCCGTCCAGGGGATAGATGGGCAGCAGATTCAGGAGGGTCCACCATTCTCCAATCATGATGAGGCAGGAGAGGATGTACAGCTTGGGGGAGATGAGCGCCGCTGTGAAGGGGCTGATGGCCAGGTCCCAGAAGTCCAGGTTGTGAGAGGCCATGACGGGAGCGACGATGTTCCAGGTGAGCCACAGGCTGATGATGCCCAGCAGCAGGGTCATCATGGGGCCCGCCAGAATCATGAGGGCCCTGCCTCCGCGCGTCAATTGCATGCCGTGGCTGCTTGTCAGGCCGCCGAAGAGTTCCAGAACAATCGTCTGCTGGCCGCCGCCCAGCCTGCGTCCCACCAGCGCGTGCCCCATTTCATGGGACAGGATGGCGATGAAGCCGGCAATGACGAACAGGGCCGGATAAATGAGATCTTCCACGCTGCTGATGCTGAGGGCGCCGCCGAAAATGGCCAGCACCACCCAGAAGCTGGGGCGGATGTAAACAGGTATCCCGAACAGGGTGAAATGAACCATGCGCGAGAGGGTAAGGGCAGATTCCCGTTTTGCCAAGCCCGGAGAACGTGCATGCCCCGTTTTGGCGTTGGAGAGGCGCAGCGAATTGTGTTAAACGGTTTTCATGAGGCTGTTTTTCATCATTCCGTGCTGTGCCGTGCAGGCCGTCCTGGGGTATGACGGGCCGCCGCCCCTGACGGAGGTGGACGGCCGTTCCCCCATCCGCATGGGCGGGGAGATGCTTGGCGGATACCGTTCCTATTATATTCACCGGGGGGAAAAGATGGGGGGGGATTCCTTGGAGGGCCAGATTTCCGGCGGAGCCTCCCTGTCGGATTCCTGGGCGGTGAGCGGGGAACTTTTCGCCATCCGCAACTGGCAGCGCCGCCATTTCAGCCAGACCACCTTGCACGGAGAAGTCCAGTATTATCTGGCGGACGAATGCACGGCCGGTTTTTTTGTCAACGGACAGCGGTATGATTCCTGCCCTCTGAAGAACGGGGCGGAGCCGGGACTTTCCCTTAAATGGAACCCCACTCCTTCCTGGTCTTTCCGCGGTTCCCTCCTGTATGATTCCGGCCAGGAGGGGGTCTATTCCCAGTGGAACGTTACCTGGCAGCCCCTGCTGTGCGAATCTGTCGCCATGGTGAATACGGTTTCCCTGGGCTTTGCCCATGATTATCTGGGAAGGAACGGCTTGAAAGAGCTGATGGTGCGCACGGGGGCGCTGTGGGCCGTTTCCGGCGGTCTGCGGGTGGAGCCTTTCCTGGGATGGTATTGCGGCTACGGGCGGGACGATTTCAAAAAAGTAGTGCTGGGGCTTTGGTGCTCTTACGTTTTTTAACGGGCGGATTTCTCCGGTTTTCCGGCATTTTCCTGTTGCCAAACGGGGAGGCTTGGTCATAATGGTCTGCGTATGATGAAGCCTACACTTCTTGTTTTAGCAGCTGGCATGGGCAGCCGTTACGGCGGTCTCAAGCAACTTGATCCGATGGGCCCCAACGGGGAAGTCGTTCTTGACTATTCTGTTTATGATGCCATCCGGGCCGGTTTCGGAAAAGTGGTATTCATTATCCGCCGTGACTTTGAAGATATTTTCAAGGAAAAGGTCGGCAGCCGTTTTGCCGGCAAGATTGAGGTGGATTACGCTTTCCAGTCTCTGGACGACCTGCCGGAAGGCTTCTCCGTGCCGGAAGGCCGGGAAAAGCCCTGGGGCACCGCCCACGCCCTGCGTGCCGCTCGCCACGTGGTGAAGGAACCCTTTGCCGTAGTGAATGCGGATGACTTTTACGGTGCGGACGCTTTTGTGCAGGCCGCCAAGTTCCTGACTTCCACTACGGATGAACCCGGCAAGGCCCATTACGGCATGATCGGCTATCCGCTGAAGAATACCCTCTCCGACAACGGGGACGTGAACCGCGGCATTTGCTCCATTAAGGACGGCCTTCTGGACGGCGTGGAGGAATTCGTGAAAATCCAGGCTGACGAAGACGGCGTCGTGCGCGGAAACAATCTGAAGGGCGAACGCCTGCCGGTGGATCCCTCAGAACTGGTTTCCATGAATTTCTGGCTGTTCTCCCCCTCCTTCATTGAACTGACGGAAGATCATTTCATTGACTTCCTGAAAGAACACGGCCAGGAACCCAAGAGCGAATGCTTTATTCCCACCGTGGTGGACGCCCTGATTCATGCGGACCGGGCGGATTGCGCTGTTCTTCCCACTTCTTCCTCCTGGTTCGGCATGACCTATCCGGGGGACAAGCCCATGGTTGTGGAAGGCATCAACAAACTTATTCAGCAGGGCGTATACCCTGAAAAGCTCAACTAAGCCTTTTTCCCTATGCACGATCTCAAGGCTGTATCAACCCTGTTCGATCTCCGCGGCGATTTTGTCCACGGTTACTCTTACGGCAGCGGCCACATCAACGACACCTACTGCATCTGGGTGGATCAGGCGGGACAGCGTATCCGTTACATCCTCCAGCGCGTGAACCATAATGTGTTCAAGCAGCCCATCCCCCTGATGGAGAATGTAAAGCGCGTAACGGACCACGCTCTGAAGCGCCTGAAAGAGGAACAGTGCCCGGAAGCTTACCGCCGCACTCTCACGCTGGTTCCTTCCGTGGACGGCAAGCCGTACGCCTTGGATTCGGACGGCAACTGCTGGCGCGTGTACCCGTTCATTGAACGCGCACGCACGTATGACCAGATTGAAACTACCAAGCAGTGCCAGGAAGCGGCGCGCGCCTTCGGCGAGTTCCAGAAGCTCACGGCAGACCTGCCCGGAGAGCCCCTGTTCGAAACCATTCCCAATTTCCACAATACTACTTCCCGCCTGGCGGCTCTGAAAGAAGCCATCCAGTCCGACCCCCTGGGGCGCGTGAAAGAGGTGCAGAAGGAAATAGACTGGTATCTTTCCCGCGAGGCGGACTGCCACATGGTGGTGGATTACCTGAAATCCGGGGAATTGCCCCTGCGCTGTACGCACAATGATACCAAGCTGAACAATGTGATGCTGGACGATGTCACCGGAGAAGGCATTTGCGTGATTGACCTGGATACCACGATGCCCGGTTCCGCCATTTACGACTTCGGCGACATGATCCGGACGGCCACGTCTCCCGCCGCGGAAGATGAAAAGGACGTCTCCAAGGTCACGATGCGCATGTTCATGTTTGAAGCTCTGGTGCAGGGTTACCTGAGTTCCGCCAAGAGTTTCCTGACGCCTCTGGAAAAGAGCCTGCTGCCGTTCTCCGGCAAATTGCTCACGATGGAATGCGGCATCCGCTTCCTGACGGACTACCTGTCCGGTGACGTGTATTTTAAAATCCACCGTCCGGAACACAACCTGGACCGTTGCCGTACGCAGATGGCCCTGGTGGAATCCATTGAGGCGCAGATGGATGAAATGAAGGCCATTGTGGACCGCTATTAATCAATATTTACCAACATCGGAAGAACATGAAGATTCTCGTAACCGGCGGCGCCGGATTCATCGGTTCCCATATTGTGGAACACTATCAGGATAAGGCGGAAGAAATCCGTGTGCTGGACAACCTGCGCACGGGCTATCTCAAAAACCTGGAAGGGCTCAGGCACACATTCATCGAAGGTTCCATCTGCGACCGGGAGCTGGTGCGCCAGGCGGTGCAGGGGGTGGACTATATTTTCCATATGGCTGCGCTCGTCTCCGTGCCGGAATCCATGAGCAAGATCGGCGAATGCATCGACATCAACGTCAACGGTTTGCTGAACGTGCTGGAGGAAGCTTCCGCCGCCGGAGTCAAAAAAATCGTGCTGGCGTCTTCCGCCGCCATTTACGGAGATAATCCTACGGTGCCCAAACTGGAAACCATGTACCCGGAACCCAAGAGCCCCTATGCCATTACCAAGCTGGACGGGGAATACTACCTCAACATGTTCCGGGCGGAAGGAAAAATCAATACGGCGGCCGTGCGCTTCTTCAATGTCTTCGGCCCCCGGCAGGACCCCAAGGGCGCCTATGCCGCGGCCGTGCCCATTTTCATTGAAAAAGCTGTCAAGGGGGAAGATATCACCGTGTATGGGGACGGCTCCCAGACGCGCGATTTCATCTATGTGAAAGACATTGTAGGAGCCCTGACCTTTGTGGCGGAACACCCGGAAGTCACCGGCGTGTTCAATGCCGGTTACGGCGGCCAGATCACCATTGAAGAGCTGGCGCAGAACATCATCAAGGCTGCGGGATCTTCCTCCAAGGTGCTTCATGCGCCGGAACGTCCGGGAGACGTCAAGCATTCCCGCGCCTGTGCGGACAAGCTCCGCAATGCCGGATGGCAGCCCAGGCATACTTTGCCGGAAGGCCTGGCGACGACGCTGGAATACTTCAAGGGAATTCTGGGCAGGTAGCCTTCCGTAATTTCCGGTTTTATATTACTCCGGGCTGTCTCCGCTTCTGTAGCGGAGGCAGTCTTTTTTATGGGAAATTGGGGATGTGTATGACAAATTGGACGGGTGTTGAAATTTGGATCATGCAAAAAGACTTTTCCCATCATGGGAAAAGAAGAAGAGCGGGGGGAGGAAGAATGAAAAAATGATTTATGGTCAAAAGTTTTTTATGAATTTTCACAGTCCTTTGGTTTGACAATAAGGTAATTGGCTGAAGCCGATGTCCCGTATTTGTTAGAGGAAAAAATTTTCTGCGGGAAAAAGCCGGACTGGCATTGAATATCATTGACGGGAGAAAGGCGCGATAATAGAGACTTCGGGCGATATGCGTTTCTTCAGAGATTCTTCCGCCAAGCAATGGCCTGCGTTTAAAGATCCCTGTTTTGAATTGGCCTTGGCCCGCCGGAAGGAGGAAGCCCGCTGGGGATGGATACCTTTTGCCGTATTCGTCTTCTTTTTGTTTGTGTACCGCTTCTTTGGCCTTGTCATGCCGAGCAATAATGCGGACGGCTCGCAGTCATGGCTCTTTTTGCTGGTGCTGGCGGGCTGGGGGCTCCTGGGTCTCGTCCACATGGTTGTGATTCCCATCTGGATGCTGATCGCCTCCTTTCATTACTGGGAGGTGAACCGCAGGGGATTGGCTGTTGCGGGGCTGCTGTTCAGCATTTTGGCTCCTGTCAGCATGGTTTTCATGCTGTCCTGCTGGTCCATGTTTGGATAAAGGTGCATTTTCCGTCCTGAGGGGGGGGAACGGTATCGCTTCCGCCAAACTTTCAGGATTCCGGGGATTGGCCTTTTCTCCGGCCTTTCAACCGGGTAAAGTGTTTCCGATGGATTTGTTCAGTTTACAGGAAGCGGAAGCGCGGGAAGGCTTTGAGCCCGGGGCGGACACTTCCGCCATGCCGCTGGCCGCGCGCATGCGCCCGCGCACCCTGGATGAAGTGGCCGGGCAGAAGCATCTGCTGGCTCCGGGTAAGTTGCTGAGACGGGCAATTGAGACGGACCGGTTTACGTCCCTGATTTTCTACGGGCCTCCCGGGTGCGGAAAGACTACTCTGGCCGCCGTCATCGCCCGGACGACGAATGCCCATTTCATGATGCTCAACGGCGTGGAATCCAATGTAGCGGACATCCGGGAAAAAATAGCCTAGGCGCAGATGAGGATGAGCATGCACGGGCGGAAAACCGTTCTTTTCGTGGATGAGCTGCACCGGTTCAACAAGGCTCAACAGGATGTTCTGCTTCCCCATCTGGAAAAAGGTACGGTCAGGTTTATTGGGGCGACCACGGAAAACCCCTATTTTGCGATTAACTCCCCCCTCCTGTCCCGTTCCCAGGTTTTTCCGCTGGAGCCGGTGCCGGAGGAGGAGCTGGCCGCCCTACTGAAGCGCGCCCTGGCGGATGAGGTGCGCGGGCTGGGCGCATCTCCCGTGGATATGGAGGCGGAAGCCCTGAACCATTTGGCCGCCAAGGCGGACGGAGACGCCAGGAAGGCGCTCACGGCTCTGGAAGTGGCTGTTCTGTCCACTCCTGCGGGGAAAGACGGCGTCATTCATGTGGACATCTCCGTAGCGGAGGAATCCATCCAGCGCAAGGCTATCAGGTACGACCGCCTGGGGGATTCCCATTACGATACGATTTCCGCTTTCATCAAATCCATGCGCGGCTCTGACCCGGACGCCGCCCTGTATTGGCTGGGTATGATGCTGGAAGCCGGGGAGGATATCCGCTTTATAGGAAGAAGGCTGGTCATCGCCGCGTCGGAGGATGTAGGGCTGGCGGATTCCAACGCCCTGCGCGTAGCTTTGGACGCGGCGCGCGCGGCGGAAATGGTCGGCATGCCGGAAGCACGCATTCCTCTGGCGCATGCTGCGGTTTACCTGGCGACGGCCCCCAAGAGCAATTCCGCCTACGTGGGCATCAATGCCGCCATGGATGACGTGCGCAATGGGAAAACGCTGGCAGTTCCGGAACACCTGCGGACGCCAACGCGCAAGAAGCTGGCTGCCGCTGGAGGAGCGGATGCCGCCAGGCTGGAATATCTGTATTCCCACGACTATCCGGAACATTACGTACCCCAGGCCTACCTCCCGGAAGGCCGCGTGTATTACACCCCCACCGGAAACGGGATGGAACTGAGGATCAGGGAACGCATGGAATACCGCCGTCAACTGGCGGAGAACGCCGGGGAAGGCGGGAAGAAGGGGTAATTCTTCCTTGAAAACGCGGGAATGAGAAGAAGGTTTCCCTTATTGCTCCTTTGAAGCTGCCGGGAATGTTGTTCGGCTTTGGCCGGCAAGAAGCAGGGAGAGAGGGATGCTTCCGCTTGGGCGCTGGCTGGAAATTCTTCTCCCATCGGAAAAAAGGCAGGAAATTCCTTGGGAATGTCCTGCCTTCGTGAAGGTTGTGAATGGCGGTTTTGTTCGTTTGCCGGCAGGAGTCAGGATTCCTTGGTCACGATGATGTCGCAGTCCGCATCGAACCATCCTTGGCCCTGGCAGTCGAAAACCAAGTCCGGCTTTTCGGAACCGGAGAGGCGCAGGGTGAATTCGCGCCCGTTTTTGTCCTGCCGGTCCTTGGGCAGTTCGCTGACTACGCGGTTGCCCTTCATGAAGCGGGGGTTGCGGATATTGCAGCCGCCGCTGTTCATCTTGAAGGTAATCTTGTAGTTTCCGGGGCCGTCAAGCATGCTGCTGACGTTGACGCGGGTAGGCGTCAGTTCCGGGCGCAGGTCGTAGCCTGTGAAGTGAGGACTTTTCAGGGTGACGGGTTCCGTCAGGTAGCGGTAGTAGTTCTGGGCGCCTATTCCCATGAGGGTTTTAGGGGATATCCTGGCGATGTCCGTCAGGGTCTTCAGCGCCTGGTCCTTTTTCCCCTCATTGCGGTAGAGCCAGAACCTGGCCGCCATGACCTGTTGTTTTTGAAGGGGAGTCAGGCCGGGGGTTTTGAGCTGTTTGTTTACATAGGCATGGGCGGTTTTGTAATCCTTTGGACCGCCGTCTTTGGCGGAATCATTCACCATTCTCTGCACTTTTTCGATGTAGGGCAGATGCCTGAACGTGTATTTGAAGTGCACTCCCTTGATGTCTTCCGGATCCGCCTTCTTGATTTTTTCCAGAATATCCTTTCTGGCAGAGGCCGCATAAGGAGGAAGCTGCTGAAGCCCTTCTCCGTAAAGAAGGGCCGCGGCCGTTCCGGATGAAGCGGCGGCTTTTTCCCACAGGGCATTGGCCTTGTTTTGCTGTTTTACGGCTTCCATTGCCTGCTTCATGACGGCTGGCAATGTTTCCCTGGAGACGCCTTCCGACAGGAATACCATGTTTCCGGTGGGGGAGACCACCTGGATGGCGGGGATGTTCCAGATTTCCCCCGGGGGCTTGGGCAGTTTCTGCTCTTCTTCCGTCATTTCTTCACGCTCGTCCTGGATACACCAGAGCACGGGTTCCGGGGAGTTCTTGGCCAGATGTTCCACAGCGCGGGTGATTTCACGTGATTTTGGGGACCAGTCCGTGCCGGCCCATACGACGATCATGTATTTATTGACGGTTTTCGCCTCGTCTTTCACGGCGCTGTAAGCGGGGAGGGCCGCCTGGACGGGGGCGGACAGGAAGAGGGCTGCGGCCAGCAGGCCGGAAACGGGATTGAAGTGATGAAGCATGGCGTTAATGGAGAATTTATTTTTCGTAAACGAGGATATGGCGCAGGTGCATGAATTCCGGCTGTGCGTTTTTGGCTTCCACCTTGATCCACTTGGCTTTGGTGCCTTCCGGAGCGGTGATGACCCATTCCTTGGGCATGTTTTCCGTGGCGGCCAGGGGGAACCAGGTGGCTCCGTCCGTGGACGTGGAGACCTCCATTTTCTTCATCCGGTTTTCATTGCCGTCGCGTTTGGTGACTACCAGCCCGGCCAGATTCACGCCGTTTTTCAGTTCTACAATAACGTTCGGATTGGACTCTTTGTCCGTATGCTGGGCGCCGCCGCAGGGACGCAGCAGGTTGATATGGTCCCAGGGGCTGTCCCACTGGCTCGTGGTGGAGCACCGGACCATGCCGTCTGCGGGCACCAGTTTCCAGCCCTGCGGAATGGACGCCTTGACCGTATTGTTCGTCGTATTGGTGCCGGAGAAAGATGCCGCTGCTTGGCTCAAGGCCTGGAAGGCCGGAATGGAGCGGGCCGTTTCCGTGGCATAGATGGCTTTGCCATAGGCTTCCTTCAGCTTTTTGGGGTCGGGGGCTTTTCCGGAGGTCCCGGTTTTTCCCGTTTGCTGGGCTACCTTGGCGAACGCGTTGGAGAAGACGTCCGCCTGTCCGTTTTCCACAAAGTTTTTCACGCCCCATTCCAACGCCTGGCCAAAGTTGGTGCCGTCCCCCGTTTTCAGGTGGGTGGATAGGACGGTTTCCAGATAGGCCGCTTTTTCCTGCGGATTTGCCAGGAAGGCGGATTGGGAGTCCAGCACGGGCTGGAATTTCACTGCCCATGATGTGGGAGTGGTGGCGATGGCTTCATGCAGGTCCCGGAACCAGGCAATCCGGTCCGCGGGCGGAATATCCATCAGGAATTTATTCTGCACGTCCTTGAGGATGTCGAATGCGGCAAAGCCGTTGCCCTGATAGTGGGAAAGGGCGTCCTTGGCGTAAACGTACCAGTCGACAGGCTGCATGCCTTCCTTTTCCATCAGCAGGCGTTGAAGTTCCGTGCGGAAGAACGGGTGCAGCGGTGTTTGCCTGAGCGCTTCCTCCCATGCCTGGATGGCCTTGTCCTTGTTGCCGGAAGCTTCGTCCAGTCGGGCCTGGGCGGCCCACAGGTAGGCCTGGTCCGCCTTATCGTTGTCAGCAAAGACATTTTCCATCAGCAGGTAGGAAGTCGGAGCCTGGGAGCCGAAGATATGGTTGTGCATGCCTCCGTCCGGTCCGCCGAAGCCGCCTTTCCATTCCCCCCGCTTCACGCGCACCGCGTACGCGCAGTGGCCGGGCTGCCCTACCGGATAGGCCGGGATGCCGTGGGCCTGGGCCGCTATGGTGCCGAAGTAGGAGAGGCCGCCGCAGACGCCGCCGATGATCTGCGTGTTTTCCGCAGTCGTGTGAAGATCCCTCCACGGCACGTAGAAAAGCGGCCCCTGAATGGTATCGCCAAAGAAATTATGGCCCGTATAGGGGGCGGCCCAGCAGGCGGCCGTGTACCGCCGCCAGGGGAGGTTGACATGTTCGTTGCTCCATTCGTAGGATTTATCGTCCCAGGGACTTCCCACGACGAAGCGCATTTCCCATGGGCGCAGTTTGATGAATCCCGGATGCAGCTTGTTTTCCTGATGCAGTTTTTTGAAAATCCGGTAGCGGCGTACCGGATTGCTGTTGGCGGAGTTGGTTTTAAGCCTTCCCGCTACGGGGCCGGTGGAAAAGACAGAGGCCAGTCCGGTGGCCAGGGATTGGTAATTCCGGAAATCCGGGCTCTTGCCGTCCGTTTTCCAGATGTCGGAAAGGATTTGAAGGCCTGCCGGTGAATTTTCCGGAATCAGGCCCGCTCCAAGATAAAGCTCCATCCACGCCGGGTCCTGTAAAAAGGTTTTGATGAAAGCGGCATCCTGTGCGCTTTTGGAGAAAACGGCTTTCACTTTGTCCGGTCCCGTGACGCGCAGAAGTTCGTGCATGTCCAGCAAATGGCGGTACTGCCTGTTCTGGAGCAGTTTTTGTTCGGATTTCGTTTGTTCTCCAGCCTTCAGGAGGGTGGAGCGCAGTTCCGTCTGTAGACCGTCAAAGTCTCCGGAGGCAATTTTTTGTGCCAGGGGCGCCGGCAGACGGCTGGAGGAGGCCGGCGTTTCCGTTTCAATTTCCGTCGGGCCCTGCGCCGTGCAGACGGGCGCCGAGAGCAGGGAAGTGCAGAGAAGAAGATGTGAAATATTCATGTGGAAGGGATTACTTGATAATAGCAGAAAGAGGGGGGAGGGGACCAGTGCGTTTTTCGACTTATTACGATGCCGGAAGGACGTTTTTATCATCCTTCGCGGCATATTTCAGCACAAATGGTCACAGAGCATTTTGACGCCCAGGCCGATGAGGATGAGCCCGGCTCCCGCTTCCAGATGAAAGGTCGGAAAGCGGTGCAGCCGTCTGGTCAGGAAAAAGCCGGCCGCCGTGCACAGGAAGGTGGTAAAGCCGATGGCGGCGGCGGGGAGAAGCACCGCGTGGAGGGTAGGGTCGGTTCCACACTGGGCGGATGAAAGGTAAATGCTGACGCCCGCTACCAGCGCGTCGATGCTGGTGGCGATTCCCACAGCCATAAGGGTAGGAAGCGTCAGGCTGGTGACGTGGGGCATATCCTCTTCTTCGTTGCGGTGATTCCAGCCTTCGCGGAGGACGTTGACCCCGAGGAAGGTGAACACGGCGAAGCCCAGCCAGTGGTCCCAGGCCGCAATATACCGGTGCACGGAGCCTGTAAGCAGAAAACCCAGCACGGGCATCAGGAATTGACCGGCCCCGGTGGACAGGGAGAGCTTGATTCCGTTGCTCAAACGCTTTTGCTTAATGAGCAGGCCGTAGGAGAACGCCACGACGAAAGCGTCCACGGAGAGGGCAAAAGCCAGGAAGATCAAGTCGGCAAGCGGCATGCTCATTGCGGAGAGGCACTCTAGGATATCCCCGGGAAAAAGCAATTTTTTTGTTCCTTGCGCTTTTTCCTGATTCCAAATGCGGCACAGGCGGGTCGGCTGGATTCCTGCTTCCGGCCGGAGGATTTGGTTGTTTCATGATTTTTTGTTGTATTTCCTATAAAAACACACCCGTAAAGACACAAGCATACCGGATGGAAGTTTGAAAAAATATTCACTTTTGCTACATGGTATGATTCACGTTTGGGGATATGATATTCTGCGGCGGATGTGTTTTTTGATATAGACCTCGTCGGAATTTGTCGGCATGCTTTGTGCTTCATGGCAGTTATTCCCGTTGGCCGCCATGTTTGAAAGCATAGTTGCATTATTTTTTAGGGAATAGAAGAACGGCGGCCTTGATTGTTCAAAACCGCCGTTTGTGTCATTGGGCATGTATAATTTCTGTCGAATGACGTTTTTTTTCGTCGCCCGGCATATGTTCTTAACCTATTGACGCTTCATCTTGATTGTGTTTCGGCAATGGAATATAAGGCTGCTTTTCCTGCTAATTTTACCCGTGCTCCATCCATGCGGCAATAAAGTGTTCCACCGCGTTTGGAAGCCTGATAACCTATGATGTTGTCTTTTCCCAATCTGTTCGCCCAGTAAGGTATAATGTGACAATGACCGGAACCACAAACGGCATCCTCCGGCACTCCGCATTTGGGGGCAAAGGTACGGGAAACGCAGTCAGTTTCCGCACCTTTTGCGGTTACATGGAGCAAAAGACCGTTCAGGGCATGAACTTTTGATAGATCCGGATTGAGATGTTCGATTATTTTTACATCATCAAACACGCATAAAAGGTCACGCCCCATATACGCTTCTCTGGGGGTAGCGCCGATAGCGTCGATCATTTGCTCCGTTACGGGAACTGATTTTAATTCATAGGCGGGGAAATCCATTTCATAAAGATCACCATGCCGTTCTACCGCCAAATCACCGCTTAAAGTTTGAAAAACAACTTTTGCCGCTTCTTTTTCATGGAAGTTCAAAATAACATAGGCACAGGCTAATGTCGCATGACCGCATAAGTTAATCTCTCCACCGGGGGTGAACCACCGCAGATGATAGCTCCCCCCCTTTTTGACAGCAAAGGCCGTTTCTGAAAGATTGTTTTCAACGGCCATATTTAACATCAATTCCCCGGACGGCCATTGTTCTAAAATGCAAATCGCCGCGGGATTTCCATGAAAAACTTTGTCAGTAAAGGCGTCTATGATATATTGTCTCGTTATAATATATTTATTCCAAATCAACTGCAACTTCGGTTCTGCGCAAAATTTTCAGACGCGGGCCCTGGCATCCATGCAGCTTTTTGCGGGCTTGGCGGTAAATACTTTCCATGCTCCGTATTGCTTTTGTATCTTAACCGTTTATTAAAGCGGGCTCCCCAAAGTCCGGACGTTACTCATAAGCATTCAGGGCGGAGCCGCCGGGAAAAATGAATTGATGGACATGAGTGGTGCTTTTCAGGCTCCATAACCGCAGTTTCAAAATGAAGGCTGGACAGTTGTTGCTGCGTAAGCTTCATCATTGATTGACAAATATGTTCCCGAACCGCACGCATGACTGGCGGAAGGGGGCATTCCGACAGTCATGCGTCGAGGATGGGAAAGAAAGCTATTTGCAGTATTTTTTGATATAGGGCAGCACGGCGTCTGCCCAGATGGCGTAGCCTTTTTCCGTAAAGTGCAGGTTGTCCCTGCTGATGCCGGGGAGCAGTTTGCCGGAGGAGTCCAGAAAGCGCCTGTTGATGTTGGCGTAAGTGGTGCGGGGCAGCTTGCACTGGGCCAGAATGGCGTTGATGCGGTCGTTGTGCTGGCGCAGCTTGTCCTGGGGGCCTGTGCCGCGCGGGAAAATGCCCAGCAGGAGGACGTGGGTGTCCGGGAACCTGACCAGCAGGTGTTCAACGGTACCCAGAATTCCCATGGCCGTTTTTTCCGGGGCTTCCCCTCCTTTGAAATAACCGGTATTGTTGGTGCCGATCATGACGATGCAGAGTTTGGGGTCCGTCTGGGCCGGGATGCCGGAATCCGTGATGCGGTAAATCAGGTTGGTGGTTTGGTCCCCGGAAATGCCGAAATTGCAGGGATGATAGGGGGAGAACGCCTTTTCCCATATTGGTTTTCCTTCCCTTTTCCAGTAGTCCGTAATGGAATCTCCCAGGAAAAGGACGCCGCAGGGGTTGTTCTTTATTTGTTCCACCTGCTGTTCATATTGCTTCCTCCACCATTGGGGCTGTTCCCGTGGCAGCGGAGTCAGAGGGGACGGCGCAGCCGTTGAGAGAAGGGAGGCCAGCAGGGAGAAAGAAAGTATATGTAAGATCTTCATTGGCATTTATTGTATGAACGTTTTCCAAAAACACCACATGAAAGTGGTGGCCTTTTTTGCTGCTGCGGTGTGCGGGCAGCTTTTGCTGCAGGGTGTTCCCCCTTGCCAGATTCCGGGGGGTGGTGTAGCTTGTGGGCGGTATGAGTGAGGTATCCCTGCAGCATGGAATGACGCGCCAGATGGCCGTCTCCCAGTCCATGCAGACAGGGATGCAGATTCTTCAGGCTTCCGCTTTGGAATTAAGGCAGATTATCCGTCAGGCGCTGGAAACCAATCCCATGCTTGATGAGTTGCCGGACGCTTCCCCGGAAGCGCTGGAAGACGGTCCGGACGGGGATGCTTGGAATGAGCGGGAGGACGGGTGGAACGAGTTTACGGCGGAAGGCCGCCTGTCTGGGGACGCGGCCGCCCGCCGTGATTTCCTGTATGAATCCCTACCGCGCTGT
>OATK01001193.1_pt1 | contig 17888 bp, 23 predicted proteins | sample 1516611 | NCBI WGS metagenome assembly OATK01 (sample SAMEA2579947, study PRJEB22360) | human gut metagenome | biome: human gut; feature: human-associated habitat; material: faeces | place: Denmark | collected 2008/2010 | reverse complement strand
TGCGTATGCCGCCGGGGCATTAATAGCAGGCGCCGCTGCGCTGCTGTCTAACCGCATTCATTATTATCAGATGAAGGGGAAAAAATAGGGACCTGGGATATCCAGGGGAATCTTTTAAAAGATGCTTTTGAGAATTGGTGCATCTATGGAAGAAGATTGGATTATTTCAAAACAGGACAGCTAAATAATTTGTGTTTTTAATATCAAGAAGGCCGCGGCAGGGATATGGCATCACTGCCTTAAAGCCCTCCCGGCGGCCGATATCGTGCAGAAGCCCCATTACATGCGCCCGTTCGCTGTCCATACCGTTGATTTTGACTGCAATCAGACCGGCATTTTCCGCTACAGAAATACTGTGCCGCACCCAGGGGCCCGGCATTTTTTCTGCTGCCAAATCAAGCTCCCGTCCTGCCTCCTCTGGTGTTAACATATTCATTCCTCCTGATTTTTCCCGGGGAACATATCATCAAACATCTGTCCTGTGCTGTCATAAGGAAGGATGCCGATTCCCTGTTCTTCATCCGCAAGCAAAAGCAGCATGTCCCCCGGTTCGATCTGAAACATATCCCGTACCTCTTTTGGAACTATAATCTGTCCCTTCGGCCCTACCTTAACGGTAGCCACAAATTTACCTTTCGGCGGTTTAAGCTTTGCCATGACAATTCCTCCCTTTTATCTGATACAGGAAAGCAGGCCTTCGGCAAATGCCGCCGCTGTATACTGCCTTCCATTTTCTCATCAGACTGGCAGGCAAGGAAATTTTACTTTATTTCCTTCCGCCAAGTCTTACTTGTAAGAAAAAGCGTACCATCATTTACCTGGCGCGTCAACCGGAACAATAATCTTCTTGTCTCTCTTTTTATCTTTCTTTTTCAACCCAAATAAAACATTCAGCACAGGAATTCTCACAAACAGTTCCCCCAAAAGCACTGCCGACGCCAGTGAAAAAACAAACGTTATTATATAATTCATTATGTATGGAAGAGCAAGCTTTTCCGAAAGAAACCATGCAGCATAAATCATAGGAACATAGTGAAAATAATAAATGCCGAAGCTGCGGGTGCTCATCCGGGACGTAAAGCAGGTGCTTCGGTTCCACCACCGGCCGGCGGCTCCCAGTATTGCCAGAATCATGAGCCAGGTATAAAGCATCACCAGCCAGTTATTAACCACGGCCTGATAAGGCTTCCCCCAGGAAACGACCGTCTGCGCCACACCTGCTGCAAGCCCCGCCGCAAGCAGCAGAATACAGTGCTCTTGCAGGCTCCGCTGGACTCTGTCATGAGAAAATACATAATATCCCAAAAGGAACAGAAGCAGATACAGTCCGATACGGAAGGTATAGGCAATATACAGAAGCTGGGCCGCTCCCAGGACCGGCAGATAAAACGCCAGCAGTACAGGAATACTACAGCGTTCGCCCCACGCAGAAAGACGCCCCTTTTTATCGGCTTTCCGAAACAGCACTAATACCAAAGACAGTACAAAAAGCTGAAGAAGGAACCAGGATGGGCCCATGCCATTAACGATCCGGATGCAGAATACGATTGGCGCAGGCAATGCCGCAAATACCTCCTCCATGTGGTTCACCCGGAAGGAAAGCCCCGATGCAAACGGCCCGATTAAAATCAGATAGGAAACAAAAGGCACCAACAGCCGCCATACCCTCTCCCGGATATATTCCCTTCCGCACTTTTTGCTGAGGGAAAAGCGGGCGCATATACCGCTGACCACAAACAGAAGCGGCATAAACCAGGGATAAATCAGATAACCGATGGCATCCATGGCTGGTATACCCGGCGCATTATAGCTCATCACCGCCCCGCAGCTGCAGTATATGCTGACCACATGAAAAACCAGCACCAGCACAATTACGCTCCAACGGATATTATCCAGATAATATTTTCTCATTGCATTCCCTCCAGTGAAAGGCACATAACGCCTGTATTCCTTATCCTGCTGTACATCTTGTCACATATGTGTCATAATCAAACCATACAGGAGGTTCGCCCCAAAAGCAATCCTTCAGAGAATAGTGCTACAGAAATGAAATATATGTGACAGGAGCCATACTATGAAAAAAGGACAATCCCATCCCGCATCCGCCCTTTCCCAGAAGCTTCTGGCGGACGGCCTTCTTTCCCTGCTGGAGCAAAAGCCCTTCCGGGAAATCACAATAAAGGAGCTATGCTCTCATTCCGATATTGCAAGACGCACCTTTTACCGGCATTTCAGCTCTGTGGAGGATGTAATGGCATACGTGGTTTCCCATATCATTGAAAATTTTAAGGAACATATGTTACAGGTGCAGAAAGAGGCGTATCCCGCTATTCTCGCTTCTTACTTCGCTTTCTGGAAGGATCACGCCTCTCTGCTGGAGCTTCTGAACAAAAATAATCTTGCCCACCTGATTTTTATTCCCTACATGCAAAGCCTTCCCGGACTGCCCTGGCTTTTTCCTCCCGGAAGCTTTCCCGACAGTTTTCTCCGGGAGACGCCGGAGGGTGGGGAGGATATGGAGGTCCTAAACTGCCGGCTTTCTTACCATTCCGGCGGATTATGGAGTGTGCTCACCTATTGGTGCATAAATGGCTGCCGCCAGCCGGCGGAAAAACTGGCGCAGACACTGTACGGAATGCTCTGAATGGCATCCGGTACGAAAATATTTTAACGCCAGCCTGGTGACTTGTGCGGTCTGATGATTTTTTGCTGCCAGATCCAGGATATCCCTTCCCTGGAAATTCCGGTCCCTTAAATAATATCAAACTCCGCTTCCTTAAAAGGCGGAGCCACCTTATTTTTAACCACCTTCAGGCGGGTTCTGTTCCCGATCGTTCCCACAGATTTTTATCATATTAATCTGCCTTACATCAAGGCGCACCGAGGCATAGAATTTCAGTGCCCGCCGGTAGTTGTCCGGTAAATCTCCCGGTTTATCACCGGATATTTTCCGAACCGTTCTGCTGTTTCCTTCTCTTTTCTGCCATTTCTGGTTGCCCTCCCTTTTTATTTCCTATATACTGAATATATTAAAACCTGTAACTGTATAGTTTTTGCAATATGGCACTGTAAACCGTCAGGGCACATGCTGAAATTTTTGTAACCGGACATATGCCGCAAAAGAGAAGGAGGATCCTTATATGGATATTGAAATCCGCAAACTGACACCCGACCTGGCAGAGGATTATGCACACTTTTTCGATGTTACTCCTCACGATATCAACGAAGACGAAGCCAAATGCTACTGCGTGACCTGGCGCAGCGATGCTTCCTATGCGAACGAAGGGCACTGGTTTCCCACTCGTGAGGACAGAAGGGCGCATGCCATCCACTTCATCAAAACGGGCAGCCTTCAGGGCTATCTGGCCTATTGCGGTGATGAAATCGTGGGATGGTGCAACGCCAACGGGGATTGTCAATATTGCCTCGATTACCTGCGTTCCTCCTGGCCGATTGAAGAATACCGAGAGGATGTCAGAGTGAAATCCATATTTTGCTTTGTAATTACCCCCAGGCTGCAACGACAGGGGATTGCTACGCAGCTGGTGGAACGAGTCTGCATGGATGCGGCCGGTGAAGGTTATGATTTTGTCGAGGCCTATGTAAACAGCAATTTCATTGACACCTGCCAGGATTTCAGAGGGCCTGTCACGATGTATGAAAAATGCGGATTTGTCAGATTCGCTGAACGGGACGGCAAAACGGTTATGCGGAAGGCTCTCAGACAGCAGCTCTAGGAAGCATCCGATAAAGACCGGCTGATAAAAAAATCAGAGCATATAAAAAAGGAAGGCAAAAATAACATGGATTTGACATTAAAACTGAATGCACGATTTCAGCCAAAACACAGATTTGAGCTGGAGGATGCCCTGCAGGAAATTCTGGAAAAAGAGCAGGCAGGGGAGGTTACCGGAGGCGGTACGGCACAAAACCCAAACGGTGAAATTGCATACTGCGATATTGATATTTATTTGACGGAGGATACCCCGGAACGCCTGAACTGGCTGGTCTCTCTGCTCAATACCATAGGCATCCCCAAAGGCAGCGTTCTGCAGGGTACAGGACCTGAAATTGAGGTGGGACCCTTAGAGGGGCTGGCCTATTACTCCAACGGCGCGGATTTGCCGGATGAGATTTACCAGACCTGTGATATCAATTATGTGATTGAGCAGATGGAGCAGGCCATGGAGGGCATCGGCAGGATGTACAGCTATTGGGAGGGCAGCACATACACCGCCCTGTATTTTTACGGAACCTCCTTTGCTGAAATGAAAGAAAAAATAGAGCCTTTTATTGCCTCTTATCCTCTGTGTCAAAAAAGCCGGATTGAGCAGATTGCTTAATTCCCGCTTACCATTGCCCGAATCTGAATGGGAGGAATGGATTTCTCTCTTTAAAAACAGGGTGACAGCATGAATTGGATACGAAACAGGCGAGCCTGAGGATGGGTATTATTTTTAATATTATGACTGACGGTTTTCAGTTCTTTTCAGGATTTTCGTCAGATTCATTGCAGGGAGCATGGTTACATATGACAAATGAACATAGAACGGAACAAATCATTAAAAAATATGGATTTGATTTCACCAACATTTCCAAAGAAGAAATTATTGATCTGCTGCAAAAAGAAATTGCCGATTACCAGCCTGGCAGTTCCGAATACCTCAGGGTACTGTGCGGCTATTTATTCTGCCTGGGCGATATCTCAGACGTTCCCCTGCTTGAAAAAGCGAAGTACAGCATTAATATGGACGTGGGCTGCATGATTGACAGCGAGTGGATTGACAGCCTGAAAAACGGCGGAATCAGCTCCCAATATATCAGATCCAGGCAGGAAATCATTGATGACTTCGTACTGTATTACAAAAATTTTCAGGCCGAAGAGGAAGGGCTGGAATAATTCACTTTACCGGGCATCAGCGTCAGGCAGCGCTGCAGCCCGGAAGCTTACGGGGGTAGCTGTCATGGAATGGTTTAATATATTCGGCCTGTTCTTCATTTCTATCATTATGATTCCGAACATTATCTATGCAATTCAATGCAGGGACGGCTTTATTGATGTTTGGAAAAACAAAAAAATAGAATTCCTGGAACAGGTTGGCCGTTTTGGCTGCTTCGGGACAATGATAATTAATATTCCCGGCACCTGTCATGGCTTTCCGTCAGACGAAGCATTCGCAATGTATCTGGGAATTAATGGGGTACTGCTCTTCCTTTACTGCCTGATTTGGATTATCTGCTTCAGGAAAAATTCGCTTTTCAGGGCGCTGGCTTTATCCATCCTCCCCTCTGCAATATTTCTTTCCAGTGGAATCTTAAGCCGCTCAGTCCTGCTCACAGCGGCGGCAGTTATTTTCGCTCCCTGCCATATTTTAATCAGTTATAAAAATGCAGATCCCATAAAATCTACGAAACAAATCAAAGACCTCGCGGCAGAGCAGCGGGGTATTTGACCCTCGCAGCAGTCGCCAAATATCCATGCAAGCATGGCTACTTGGCTCGTTGCTCGCGGGAATAAACAACAATTTTTCCGGTAAATAAAATGGAACCCGCCCGCGAAAGGTTACATACGAAAATTTTACTTTTATGCCTGAATACTTTTGAAACCATGGAGTTCAGCCCTTTTGTTGATGTAATTGGCTAGGCGCATGATGATTTCGGCTGTGATGTGGAAATTGATATCTGTGGTTGATTGCATCCGTCTGTGTGGCCGCTTTCCCACTGGCAAAAAGCGGCGTTATGAAGGGCCGGAAAGCAACCACCTGCCATCTGCGCGGAGGCTGTAAAAGGAAGGAATTGGAGGAGTCCGGCGCTGTTCCGGGAAATGAATGGCTTGTTGTCGATGGCAATATCATCACCTCCTCCTGTCCGAAAACCGCTCACGAGGTTGCATTCCGATTATTGGAAATACTTACAACAAAAGAAAAAGCCCATCAGATCCGTGAGGCCATGGGCTTTTAACCGAACAGTTTGGGAGGAAAAACGGAATGAAAATACTATTGGTTTCCATGTTCCAAAATGTTACCGGATTCTTCAACAGCGCAGGCTGTTACCGGATCTCTTCACCGGTAACGGCATTGATGAACATTATTTTCTTATAGCTGTCTGTTTTGCCATCGTTCTTTTCCCCCTTGGCAGGCTTCGCAGCGTCATACTGTAAGGTCAGGCTCCATGCCGGAACCAGCTTAACGTCCTCATAGCTGTCATTATAGGGCGTGGGGACATATTCTAAATCAGCGGCCGTGACTGTGATTTTATCCGTGGAATTACTGCCGTTACAGATATCAGCCGCCTTCTGCAGCGCCTCTTCAGCGGAAAGAAGCTGACCTGCCGCCGCGTCAGTACTTTGCATCTGATAGATAGCGCTGTAACGCAGTTCCATTATCCCCTTCTTTGAAAAAGATACTTCAACCACGGAGCCTTCCATGCCGCGTTCATTTGCCTGAGTCGTGTAGGTTTTCTGCGTTATGGGAATGTTATTGTCCACAACCTTGAAATAGAACCGGTAGAAATCGTCATCCGATGTGAACTTATCCTTTGTCTGATAACCATATGTCGGATCATTTTCTGATTTGTCATCCGCCGGCGTTATGCCAAACGTCTCCATATATTCCGACATTTCTTTGATTCTTTTATCCTGCTGTTCCTGCATAGCTGCCGAATCAATGGCGTAGCATTCCACTTCGTCCGCAACGTCAATTGAAAGCTTATTCAAAACAAGGGAAACAGCCTCAAGGGCTTCTTCCTTTGTCATAAAGCCCAGATTTTCCTGCCTGTATACCTCTCCCAGCCCGGATCCGACAGAATTGATATCGTAATCCGCCGAAAAGCTGTCTGTGGGAAATTTGTAATATGCACAGTCCTTTGTCCGGTAGTAAAGGGTGCCCGGGGTTAACAGCAGCGATGCGCTGCCATCGCTGTAGGAACTGCCGCAGCCGCTTCCTTTTGCTTTTGGGGTGTTTTGCCGTCAAACAGGACGGATACTGCCTTCTGTTCGTCAAACCACATCCTTTTTGCCGTCATGATATGGGCGCTGCTGATATCAGGCGCAAGGACATCCGCATCTGCAGAAAAATTACCGCCATAATCTTTACTGATATGTATGGTTGTGTTCCGGACCGATTCACCGGCAGTTAGAACATCCTCCTGTGCGTCCGGCGTATTTGTCTCTGCTGCACTTAACCCCGGAACGTCAGCCGCCGATGCATCAGACTCCGATACATTTGCCCCTTGTGCATTTGCCTCCGGCGTATTTGACGCCCCTGCATTTGAACCGGCTGTGCCTGCCGGGGCCTCTGGCCCACAGGCCGTCAGGCCCAAAATAATGAAAGCAGCGACTAAAAAACTGGTACATTTTTTCATATTGCGCATCATATTGCCTCCCTGAATAAGTATTCCGAATTTATCGGTAAGTTTTGAGAATCCGTCCGTTGCTTTCCGGTAAAAAACCTCCTGCCGCACCGGACATTTCCAGTGTAACAGGAGGTTTTGTCTTACTTTTCACCAAGTTGTGTCAAAGTTGTCAAATGCTCTGTTTTTTATTCATAAAGCCGGAGGCTGAAGAAAGGCGTATATTTTTTCTCATCCTGCAGGAACTCCACTTTAAGATAACAGTGTTCCCCCTGTCCCTTCCAGGTATGGATTCTTCCTGCTGTCCCTGGCTCCTCATTTACCTCCATTTGCCGGGGGTACAGGTCAATCCCCAACATGTAGCGTGAATTGTATGCCCCTGCTGCCGCTTTCCAGAAAAGATCGTAGGGCTCGCATTTGGTTAAAGGGACCCCGGCATGGCTGATGTCCCCGCAAAGATACACAGGGGTACCGGTTACGGCGTCCAGGATGACCTCATACTTCCCCAGCCCTATCCTCCAAAGGGAAAGCGACGCATCGGAGGATGACAGGAGAAGGCTTGCCCCGGAATACGAATATTCAGCTGCCGCCTTTTCTGTACTGCGGGCAACGTCGGCAGAACTGTCGTCAAAAAAGGAATAGCCGTACTCCGCAAAGACAGTCTGCATATCGTTCAAAAATGACTGTGCGGCGCTGATCGCATTTTCCTGCGTCAGTTCTGTATCCAGCGGCTCCCTTGTATCGATAAGCAGTGCATCGGAGGTATCCTCTCCCGCAGCAAGCAGCGCCGTCATTTCGGATAATCCCTTCATCCGCCCGGCAAGCACCTGCGCGTTTATTTCATCATAGCCGTACAGGGCAAGGCTTTCCGCCCTGACATTACCGGAGACCTGCAGAAGCTGTGTTTTCAGCCGTTTTATCATCAACCGGGGAAGAACAAGGCCGGAAGAAATCAGGAGAACTGCCAAAAGGAAGGGGACTATTCTGTAGATGCCTTTATGCTTCATCACCTTCCGCCTCCTTTCTCAGCATAAAGGAAACCGTTGTTCCTTTCCCTGTTTCACTGACATACTCCAGCTTCGTTCCATGTATTCCGGCAATGCGCGCGCACAGCGCAAGCCCCAGCCCCGCGCCGTGTTCCCTGCGGGAACGGGACTTGTCCACCATATAGAAGGCCTCCGTGATTCGCATAAGCTCATCTGATGGAATCCCCCTGCCATCATCCGATACAGACACGCGGTAAAGCTCCTTTTCCGCGCGTCCCAGCAGTGTTACGTGCTTTCCGCCGGATTTAAGCGCGTTGTCCAGGAGATTTAGCAAAAGGGTCTTAAAAAGATCATATTCAAGCCTGACCCAGGCGGGTTCGGCCTGACAGACAAATTCCACGCCTCTTTTTTCCGCGGACGGCAGTAAAGAGGCTTGTGCATCCTGCATTACGGTTGTGATTTCCGTTTCCTCCAGCGTAAAACCGGTTTGATCCAATGCGAACAAATCCATGAGCTTGAAGGACAGCGCTTCCAGGCGCATCCCTTCATTCATGATAAACCATGCCGCCTGCTCCGTTTCTTCCTCAGACAGCTTCCTTTGATATATCATATCCGCATATCCGATGACAGAGGTCATGGGCGTTTTTAACTCATGGGCAAAATTGGCGGTAAACCGCTTCTGCCGGCTTGCCGCTGCTTCAAGCTCCCGAATCTTTTCCTCAACAGTATCCGCCATTTTATTATAATCCTGCGCCAGCCCGCCGATTTCATCCCTTGCATGGATGTTCGCCCGAAAGCTGTAATCCCCGTTTCCAAAGGCGCGGGTAGCGCGGCGCAGAATGGTAAGCGGCCTTGTCAGCGCCCAGGACAGCCCCAGGGCCGCCGCTGTGCTCACTGCAAGAATCAGAAAATACAGGCGCGTGCATTGTGCCAGCAGATTTTCCGCTTCTGAAAAAACCTGCGATATGTCCTGCTTTGTCACAAGGAATAAGCGCCGGCCGCTCTGCGTAAATTCACTTTTAACAATCAGAGAAACGGCGCCGTCCTCTCTTACCACCTGATAATTTATGTATCCCTCCTGAATATCCCCAAAATCCTGCGGAGAGGCGAGATCTGAATAATATATCCCATCCGCTTCTCCGGCTAGCAGCAGACCGCCTCCCGTTCCCAACAGGCCGGCAGCATTTTCCCCAATGGCTGAAAGCCTTGGTTCCGGTACGATTCCGCCGCTGAGCGTATTCAGAATTGTGGACTGGATGGTATGCTTGATAAGCTGATGCTGCATAAGCCCGCTGTCCTGCGCCCGGCGGAAGGAGTGGTTTAAGCTGAATGCCACGCAGGAATATTCCATCACTGCCAGGGCTGCCGTAAGTATCAGCGTTATGCTCAGAAAAAACTTATGGAAATATCTCACTGCTCCTGTTCCTCCAGACGATATCCGATGCGAAACACAGTCTTGATTTGCCCGTTCCACCCCAGCTTCTTCCGCAGCTTCTGAATATGGGAATCCAATGTCCGGGTTTCGCCGGTGTACTCCTCCTGCCATACGGTTTCATACAGCTTCTCCCGGCTGAGAACCACATTTTTATGCCGCGCCAGTTCTGCAAGCAGGTCAAATTCCTTTACTGTTAATTCCACCGGAGTCCCGGCTTTCCATACCTGCCGTGATGCGGGTGAAATGAGCACATCGCCTATCTGGATTTTTTCATTGGAGTGTCCGCTCCTGCGCAGGACTGCTTCGACTCTGGCGGCAAGCTCCCCGATCTGAAAAGGTTTGCACAGATAATCATCCGCGCCCAAATGAAGGCCGCGAATGCGATCCTGCACCTGTCCCATGGCGGAGATGATAATAACCGGGATCTGGGCGGCGCGTATATTTCCCAAAGACCGTATGTATTCCAGCAGATCATAGCCGCTTATTTCCGGCAGCATCAAATCAAGCAGGATAAGATCATATTGCCTCTGTTCAATGAGATCCGCGCCTTCCTTTCCGTCAAAGGCACAGTCGCAGCTGTAACCGTCAGCCGTCAGTGTGCTCCTGATTAAATTATTTATGGGACGCTTATTAATATTTTCATCGTTATTTTCCCTTTTGGCTCACAATTCCAGGTATCCTTGTATCCATTTTATCACGCAGATGTGTCAAAGTTGTCAATTTGCCGCTGTTCATTTCCACAGATTGGCCGGTGTGTCAAAATTATACCACAAAACCCAAACCGTCCGCGTTCCATATTATGTATTTCAGGGCAAAAAAATAGACACGCATTTCTGTGTCTATTCTTTGCCGCAGGCTCAGGCTTTGCAGGCGCCGGACGGCCTTCTGTCCGCCCTGCAGCCGGGCCTGTGCCGTATTTTATTTTTTCAGCAATTCTTTGTAAATCTCCTTATCCTTATCCGTAAACACATTAAAAATAACCTGTTTCACAGAGGAATTACCTTCCAGGAAGCGGCATACCGTTTTTACTGCAATTTCGGCGGCTATTTCCTGGGGAAAATGAAATACTCCCGTTGAAATGCAGCAAAATGCTATCGACTCCAGATGATTTTCCGCCGCAAGCTCCAGACACGACCTGTAGCAGCCTGAGAGCAGCTCACAGTCTTTGCGGCGGAGCGGACCGGAAATAACCGGGCCTACCGTATGCAGGATATAACGGCAGGGGAGATTGTAGCCCGGGGTAATTTTCGCAGAGCCCGTGGGTTCCTCATGCCCCTGTTCGCACATTATCTCATTGCATTCCAGTCGGAGCTGCACGCCCGCAAGGGAGTGGATCATATTGTCAATGCAGGAATGGCAAGGTATAAAACAGCCTAAAAGCGCACTGTTTGCCGCATTGACGACAGCGTCTGCTTTTAAGCGGGTGATATCCCCCTGCCACAGGAAGATCCGCTCATCCAAATCCGATGGGATAAGCCCATGGCAATCAATGATCCCCCGTTGTTTGACCATTTGGGATAAATATGCATTCTGCACCTCTAAAAAGGATTGGGAAACCGGCCGGGGCGGCCGCACGTTCATCAGGGAACGGATTATGCGCCACTGTTCAGCTTCACCCTCCGGAATTTCCACACCGCCATATTCGGGCATATCCTTTATCAGGCTTTGAATCAGGTAACGCGCCTGTTCCTCCTTTGACATTCCAAATCACCTTCCTTCTTTTTCAGTTTCTGCCAGTTCCTTCAGCACCTGTGCGATATCTTTGCTGATGCAGATCGAACGCTCCTTAATTTCCCATGGCGCACAGGCCTCTGACAGATTGATGCACACATAAGCGGCGGCAGGGTTTTTATCGGTCATCTGCCAGAAAGGGTATTTGATGATGCCTGGCGTATTCATTCCCACGCCCAGCTCCAGATAAACCACCCTTCCGTCCTTATTTTCACGAAGGAAATCTTCATAGCGGCCGCACGCGCGCATCCACGCCTCATCCTCCACGAAATAACCGTCGCAGCGCAGATTCACCTCCATATACCCTCCGCATACCGGACATCTGGGAACCAGTTCGGATGGAATCCGGCAGTTTTTCTGCCGGGCCACCATGGCTCTGACCTGCGTTTCATTATTATAAAGCTTTTTATGGCAGGCTTTTGCACATTGGAACAGGCCGTAATCCCCCTGTGTGGCAAAAATCCTTTCGTCCGGGAAACCGGCCAGCCAGAACTGATGATCCACATTGGTGGTAAGTATGAAATAATTTTTATCCTTCAGAAGCGCGTACAGATCCAGATAGGGTTTTCCGGGCGCCACATCATAACGGTTATAGTAAATATGCCTGCTCCAGTAAGCCCATTTTTCTTCCTGAGTAGGAAACGGGTAAAAACCGGCGGAATACATATCCCTTAATCCGTAGCGTTCTATAAATTCACGGAAATTTGCCGTAAAACGTTCTCCGGAATACATAAGCCCTGCGGCGGCGGACAGGCCGGAACCTGCCCCCACTACAACTGCATCCGCATTTTTCAGAAGCGCTGCCAGTTCCCCGATTGGCCCGCTGTTTCTTTTTATTCTATGATACAATCCTGTCGGCATTTTTTCTATTCCTCTTCTATCCTTTTGATGGCCTGTACCGGACAGACCTCGCTGCACAGGCCGCAGTGAAGGCAGTTTTCCTCTTTAATTTCAACCGGAATTTTTTCCAGGATACAGCCCTGGGGGCAGACCTGAAGGCATTTCCCGCAGCCGATGCAGGCCTCTGTAACCATAAATCCGCCGCCTCTTTTGGCTTCTTCCCCGATTGTATAGCGTTCCCTGAATATGGGGTGGACACCCAGGTTAAAATATTCTATCACTGCTTTTTTCACGCAGAATACTTCCAGAACATATCGGCTGTTTCCGGGATATACGTTATTCATTATCTGGTTTTCTTCAAAGATACGGTCCAGCCATTTTTTCTGCCTGGTATCAGGCACCCTTTCCGGAATGCCGTTGACGCGGATCATTTCCTGATAACGGGTGAGCGCCGTGATGGCGACCTCTTTTCCATTCTGCAGTTCTCTGTAAAAATTCTTTCCTCTGGCGGTTACAAAATAAATTTCTCCTTTTTCCGGTTCCACATGCATGATATTGATAATTCGCACCTGGGGATTTCCGTGAGCATCTACGGTTCCCATGGATGTGCTGCATACATAGCGCAGTTTTCGAATACAGGTTTGCGCGTTCATCGGCTGCTCCTTTCCTTTTTGTCCTTCCCGAAAATGCCTGGAGAAGCTTCCTGTGCCGCTTCAGGCATTTGGGGATGAAGTTGTTTTCCAGCACTGCGGATCTGGCGCGTACATATTTCCCGTATAGCCGAAGGTTACCGCGGGGCAGCCTCTGCAGAAGCGGAGAAGTTCACAGCCGGCACACTTTTCAAAGCTGTCATATTGCCGATACCGATCCATTTTTTCTCCCAGAAACAGATCCGCCATGCTGTCCGTCAGGGCATTTCCAATCCTGCTTTCCATCCTGCGGCAGGCATAGACATCACCTGTGGGCAGTATCGTCATATGGCAGATGCCGCAGTGGCAGCCGTCATAAATAGTGTCTGGTTTCAGGTTCTCCGGGATTTTGAATATTCCCTTTTCATAAAGGAACAGGGTCCACAGGTGATCCTTGAGCTGGAAGGTGGTGCCGTAGCCCTTATATTGTTCAAACTTTTCCCAGCATTTTTCCAGATATGCCCGGTATTCCAGGGGTTCCATATGGAATTCCGCGCTTTTTTCCTCACTGGTGGGGCAATAGCGGCCCACGGCGAAAACATCGGCCTGTTTTTCCACAACTACATCAATCAGCCCGGGGATTTCGTCCATATTGGTTTTAGATACGGTGGACATGATGGCACAATACATACCCGCCCTGCGGATGCAGCTGATTTTTTCCAGGGTAATGTCGAAGGAGCCGGGCTTACGGAAGCTGTCGTGGGTCTCCCTCAATCCATCCAGGGAAAGCTGGTACTTACGGCAGCCATAATCGCAGAGCCGGCGGCAGACTTCATCATTAAGATGGAAGGGGTTTCCCAGAATGGCGAAGGTGATTTCATGCTTTTTCAGCAGTTCCAGCAGTCTCCAGAAATCAGGGTGCAGAATGGGGTCGCCTCCGGTTATGTAAAAATACGGGGTGCGGGACAGCTTTCCGCACATATCCAGGCAGTTGTCCAGCACCTTTTCCATATCGCTATAGGACATCTCAGCCAGCTTTTTACAGCTGTCTTCAGAAAATATGTAGCAGTGCCTGCACCGCTGATCGCAGTTGTCTGTTATGTGCCATTGAAAGGCGAAATAAGGGTTCATTCTGTATTCCTCCGGTATGTGGGCTGGCTGTTATGGTCGGGTTATCTATGGCGGCGGGGCGGGGTAGGATTGGTGCGGGTCAGGACGGGGTTTTACCTTTCAGGGGCTGATGCGCCGCAGGGGAAATTGCAGGCGCCTGATGGCTGCTCTGGATCTGAGGTTCCGCAGGTAGAACTACAGGCGCCTGGTGGCTATTCCGGATCTGAGGTTCCACAGGCGGAGCCGCATGCACTTGGTTTCTTTTCCGGATCTGTCGTCCCGCAGGCGGTGCCGCACGCGCTGGGTTTCTTTTCCGGATCTGAGGTGCCGCAGGCAGAGCCGCACGCGCTGGGTTTCTTCTCCGGATCTGAGGTGCCGCAGGCAGAGCCGCACGCGCTGGGTTTCTTCTCCGGATCTGAGGCTCCGCAGGCAGAGCTGCATGCGCTGGGTTTCTTCTCCGGATCCGACGCACCGCACGCAGAGCCGCACGCGCTGGGTTTCTTTTCCGGATCTGACGCACCACAAGCAGAGCCACATGCGCTTGGTTTCTTTTCCGGATCTGCCGTCCCGCAGGCGGTGCCACATGCGCTTGGTTTCTTTTCCGGATCTGTTGTCCCGCAGGCAGTACCACACGCAGTCGGTTTATTCTCCGGATTTGACGCACCACAAGCGGAGCCGCATGCACCCGGCTTCTTCTCCGGATCCGCTGCACCGCACGCAGAGCCGCATGCCGTTCCCGCACCTTCCGCTGCACGCATCATCCCCTGTGCGCTCGTCCTTGCCTGAAACTCTCCGTTTCCGTTCCATTCATCCAGGTTTTTCAGTTTGTCCATCATTTTCATTTCCATATCAGCTTCTCCTTTTCCACTTTACTTCCCCAATTTCAGCTGCTGCCCTCATTCCCCGCGGCACTGCGCAGCATATTCGGCCGGCACTGCAGGAACATACGGCGCAGTTAGTTTCATGTTCTATATCCATCATATACCCGGTTTTGCTGCAAAAAAAGTACGCACATAAAAGTGGGATAGTATCTCCAGGCATATTAGTATCCTCCTGGTAACCATGTACTTTCTTCAGAATTCAAAAAAGCATCCTCCGGTCAGAAAACCGGAAGATGCCCAATCGCTTTCTATATCATTTTAATAAGAAAAATCTTTCAGAAAGAATCCGCCGCATACCAGAATACCGGCAACGGGAACCAGCCCGCCGGAGCCTGCACATCCATGAAACGGCCATATTCTGAAAGCAGGAGCTCCTGCGCCTGAAGCTTATCAAGCACCGCCGCCCCCGGCTTTGCCGCGCGTTCCACAGAAACCCCATTTTCATCCGCATACACCGTTACAGGCTGTCCGTCCAGGACCGCAGAAAATTCACCCAAAGCCAGTCCCAGGGTTTTCTGTTTCAGGGAAAGATAAGCCTCCAGGACATTGGCAAAATCAAAAATCTGAAACATCTCGCTGGGTTCCACGCAATAAGACTCTGCAAAGCGTCCGATACGCTGGTTCAGCGCTTTATCATAGGCAGGCGCCACGATCTCAATTTCATCCCGCCCTGTATAAGCAAGATACGCCTTAATCACAGCCTCCATAATTCCCGCATCCAAAAGTCCCAGTTCACACACCGTATCACCGTTCCCACTGACAAGGATATATCCGGTTAACTTTTCGTTGTCCAACACTGCCAGGGCCTTTTCCCCCATATTCCGCACAATGGAGCCAATCTGCTCCTTCGGCCTCTCCACCCGGGCAGGACGCTGTCTGTTAATGTTGTAAACAAGCTCGTATCCGCCCTCCGCTTCCTCCAGCGGGCAAAAAGAAATGCCACCGCAGTCCGTCTTCTTCAGTGCATGACGAATATTAGAACGGTTTACCGAATATTTATACTGCGAACCGCCCCGCGTAAACCCAAAATATTCATATCGCTGCCTCTGGCCGCCTAAAACGGCAATGTCACAGGTTTCGCGCATTTCCTTCAGCCATTCTCCCATCAGAACCTTCATATGGCCTTCGCCCCGCGCCTTCGGATGTACTGAAACGGTTCCCACAAAGCCTGCCTGCAGCGCTTTGCCGCCCACTTCAAGCTCTTCCCGCAAAACCGCAATCAGGGCGCGGATTTTTCCTCTTTCATCCACTGCTATACGGTGCATGGAGGCGGAATCAACGCCTTCTCCATAAACCCTCGGTATCAACGTTTCGAAATCATGCGGACAGTGCGCTTTACTGAAAACATAATCTGCAAATTCAATACAGGCTTCCCTTTCCTCAGGTTTTGCTTTTCTGTATTCGCTCATCGTAAGTTCCCCCTTTTTCTATTCCTGGATGTCTGTCTGAAAACATATGCAGAATCAGTGTATCCTTTCCTGCCGCCAATGTCAATCATATGAAATTCTGTAATACCTGGGCCAAAAATTTTGTAACGCTTCAGCAATGAATTTCCGGCTAAAGTTCCTACAGAGCAGACCATTTAGCTGCGCAGGCCAGCGCTTCGCACTGACCACAGGGCTATTTCGCCTTCAATTCCGCGATTTCCTCCGCATTTCCCGTTATGCCCCCTGCCATGCTATTATCCATTTCCGCGGCATTCTGTTCCCACAGCTTCTGCATCATCTCCATGATTTTTTCGTTTGCATCCAGGGAAATCCCCAGTACGGCCCGGTCATACCGGGAAAACGTGATGGAAGCACGTTCCCCGCTGACGCCATATACATCAATAGTAATGGTCGGATCGTTAGAGCTGTAGCCCTGGCAGTTATAGACGCATTCCTTCACCGCACCGCCGACCAGATTCTTTTTTTCCGCAAACTCCTTTGCCAGCTTCATGTATTCGCCTGGATCCTTTGCCAGCGACGCATCCAGCCCCAAATCCACTTTTACGCTCAGAGTCCTGCCATACGTTGCCAAAAAGCCTTCCCCCGTTACCGCATCTATCATAAAGGTATAGCAGTTATCCTCAGGCCTCCGGGTTGTGCCGAACCTCACATCACCGCTCCAGAACGCCCTGGGGAAGGTTTCCGTTCCATTATCATAGCCCATATAAACCGTGGCTCCGTCCAGCCTGACCTCAAACAGCCTCCATAAAAGCTGCGCACCGATTTCCGCAGCTTCCTCCTGGGTCAGATCATTTTCCGTGGGCTTTTTATCCCGATAATATTCCAGCGGATCCGAAACTGCCGTATAGCTGGCTTTGCTGTAGCCCTCCGGCGCTGTCTGGCCCTGCGCCGCAGCCGGAAGGTTATATACGGTGGGAATCCGCTCCGTCCTTCCCATATCGGCAGCCGCTGAACATGGCCGCACAGCCGCATACAAGGGCAAAAGCGCCTGTCACGGCGGCCAGAATGCCTGCCCCCTTATTTTTTCTCATTTTTCTTTCCATCCTGTTTTTCCCAACTTTTCTGTTCTCTCTCATTTTCTTTTCCTGCCTTTCTTTTTTACGGCGATACACTTTTCATAAATTGCCCTGCGCCGTCTTTTGTTTTGATAAGGCTACTATAATACCGCTATATGAGAGAGTTATTGTAAACTTATTATCAAGTGATTAAATTTCCGGAAAAATAATCCGTATGACTGTCCCTTTTCCCGGCGCCGAACCAATCTGAAGCTGCGCCTGATGCACCTGGGCAATCTGTTCACAGATTGACAGGCCCAGGCCCGCGCCGCCCTCCTTCCGGCTGCGCGCTTTATCCACCCTGTAAAAAGGCTCTTTTATCTGAGAGATTGCCTTTTCCGGAATCCCCCTTCCATTATCCGCAACCGCAAGCGCCGGATGCCTCCCCTGAAAATATGCGCTCACCCTGACTGTCCCGCCGCT
>OATK01001169.1_pt1 | contig 18163 bp, 13 predicted proteins | sample 1516611 | NCBI WGS metagenome assembly OATK01 (sample SAMEA2579947, study PRJEB22360) | human gut metagenome | biome: human gut; feature: human-associated habitat; material: faeces | place: Denmark | collected 2008/2010 | reverse complement strand
CTTTAACAAACACCAATGGATTTCTGTAGCGTCCGGGGGGAGGGAGCCACTCTATGAGCTTCCGATCCGTTTCGTACCGTCTGCCAAAAAGGAGGTGGCTGACGATGCAGCCTAGAAGAAAATCTTTTCTCAGCACAGGAACAACCTCGATCGTCCTGATCTTCGTTCTCCTCTGTCTGCTGACGTTTGCGGTACTCTCCGTGGTGAGTGCCCGGGCAGACTACAAGCTGAGTGAAAAGAATACGACACGGACGACCGAGTACTATGAAGCAGAAAATACGGCAAATGATATTCTTCTGAAAATTTCCACTGTCCTTTCAAGGCACGCAGGGTCTTCGGCCTACCTTGACAACGTTCGGACAGATCTGGATGGAACTGATGGAATCTCGTTCTCATCCGCAAGCCAGCTTCAGTACCATGTCACCATCAATGAGAACCAGCGTCTGTTTGTCTCACTTCTGCTTACAAATGCAGCTTCGGACACATCATCGGATACCGCAGGTCTGTATCAGATTAAAGCATGGAAGGTAGAAAACACACATGAGTGGAACAATGATACACCGGTTCCGGTTCTGGATAGCGATGAGATGAATGAGTTATTATCGGAGGAATAGGAAATGAATGTACTTGATATTTTGACACAGACGACAAAGGAAGGGGCTTCAGATCTCTTTATCGTGGCAGGGCGCCCGCTCTCCTACAAGAAAAACGGCAAGATTCTTCAGGCCGGTAAGGAACGGATGATGCCGCATGACTGTGAAACGTTCGTGCGTGAGATCTATGAACTGGCTGGAAAACGGGATATTTCCCGGTTTCTTGCAACCGGAGACGATGATTTTTCCTTCGCGGTACAGGGACTCTCCCGGTATCGTGTGAGCACATACCGTCAGCGCGGTTCTCTCTCCGCTGTGATCCGGGTCATTACTTTTGAGCTTCCGGATCCATCTGCTCTTGGTATTCCGGATCCCATCATCCGTCTGGCAGATCAAAAAAAGGGACTGATCCTTGTGACAGGTCCTGCAGGAAGTGGAAAGTCCACTACCCTCGCCTGTATCATTGACGAAATCAATCGTACACAGGAGAAGCATATCATCACTCTGGAGGATCCACTGGAATTTCTCCACCGTCACAAGAAAAGTATCGTAAGCCAGCGTGAAATCAGCTCCGATACCGAGAGCTACCTTACTGCTCTGCGCGCTTCCCTGCGCCAGAGTCCGGACGTCATCCTGCTTGGTGAGATGCGGGATTTTGAGACCATTTCCGTTGCTATGACTGCTGCCGAAACGGGACACCTGGTACTCTCCACCTTGCACACGCTTGGTGCGGCCAATACGATTGACCGGATTATCGACGTTTTTCCTCCAAACCAGCAGCGACAGATCTCTGTCCAGCTTTCCTCGGTGCTCCATGCGGTTGTCTCCCAGCAGCTTGTACCGTCCCAGGATGGAAAACTGGTTCCGGCATTTGAATTGATGACGACCACCTCTGCCATTCGGAATATGATACGTGAGAATAAGATCCATCAAATCGAAGGACTGATCTATTCCTCCTCCGGGAAGGACATGATGTCCATGGATAACAGCCTTTTGGCATTGTATAAAGCAGGAACAATCTCAGACACCGAGGCGTTAGCCCACGCCTCCAATCCGGATATGCTGAAACGAAAATTGTAAAAAACAGATCATGCGGACATATGTCAGACAATCGTCATCTGTTAGGTAATACCGTTTTTTTCTAACAGGTAGAAGCAGGTGTGATTTTCCATAAAATCACACCTGCTTCTGTTGTTCCAGATTTCCCTAATTTCCCGACAACTCATTTCCTGTTTATTCCTGCAAAAGTCTGGCAATTGTAATTTTTAACACTTCAAAGTCGATCGGTTTGGAGATGTGTGCGTTCATCCCTGCCTTTTTCGTCAGGGCAATATCTTCAGTAAACGCATTAGCTGTAGCCGCAAGGATCGGAATCGTCTTTGCGTCCTCCCGGTTCAGATGACGGATCTGCCTTGTAGCTTCGCATCCATCCATAACCGGCATCTTCATATCCATAAGTATCAAAGCAAATTCATGTTCCCTGCTCTTCTGGAAGATTTCAAGTGCTTCTTTTCCGTTCCATGCTGAGACGACTTTAAACCCAAACATCTTCAAAATCTCAACCGCAATCTCCATATTGATCTCATTATCCTCGGCAATCAGGACTTTCCGTCCCTGACCCGAAAACTCTTGCTCCCGTTCTACGTTTCTTTCTCCCTGGGCGGCCGTTTCCTCCGGTGCAATTTCCAACGGCAACATGACGGTAAATTCCGTTCCTTTTCCCAGAATACTGTTCAGCTCTATCGTCCCCTGCATCCTGATAATCAGATCATGGACAATCGGCATCCCCAGGCCGGTCCCTGCAACGTTTGCTGCACCGAATTTCGTCTCACGCTCAAACGGAACGTAGATTCTATGCTGGAATTCCTGACTCATACCAGCTCCATTATCCTTCACCACAATCCGATATTTTCCGTACTTACTGTTATTATCCTTCTGCTCTGTGATAGTCAACCAGATCCTTCCGTCTGTTTTGGTGAACTTAAAAGCATTCGAAAGCAGATTATCCAAGATCTGCCGGATCCGGTTCCAGTCGCTGTTGACCCATTCATCCAGAACATCGATCTGAACGTCAAACTGTTTCTTCTTTCCAACGATCTGAGCTTGATAGATAGAAACCAGTTCTTCCGTGTTCGTCCGGATATTAAACTTCTGATTACGAATCTCAAGTTTTCCCTGCTCCATTTTGGAAATCTCCAGTATATCATTGATTAGAGATAAAAGCTGGTTACTGAGATTTTTAATCTTCTGAAAAGAATCCTCGACTCGGTCCGGATGATCCAGATTTCCGAGCGCCAAGTTTGTCAGGCCGATAATTCCATTAAGCGGTGTACGCATATCATGGGACATATTGGAGAAGAAAATATTCTTCGATTTTGCCATCTGATCTACCGACCGAAGCGATTCCTGCATAAATTCCATGCGGGAGAGTTCCTGTCTCTTTGCGTCATCAATATCCTTAAAGCCAAGAACGACCGTATCCTGCTGCAAAGACTCATCATAGAGCATCTGCACATGGACCCATCGGTATTCCTGATTAAAAATCCGTTTGAAATCTCCCCCGAAATCACGGACTCTTTTTTTCGTCAGTTCCATCATATTATCGCAGGCAAAGGCTGCCCGAAACTGCTGGTATGTATCATCCTCCACGATCTCTCTGAGCGCATCCAGCAGATCATCATAGCTTCCCTTCTTCGGCAGGTGTTCTCTGATATAATCTGAACCTTTCAGCATAAAATACTGGTTCTGGCTCAGGTCAATCATATAGAGCGCATAGTACGAATTCCCAAGCACCCGCATGATGTCATTATAAAGCCCCGCCTTGCGTTTTGCCCGGTACTCCAAAATTAAAAACATTACTAAAAGCAGAAAGAAAATCAGCATCACAAGAAGGAAGATTCCCCAAGAATCCTTCATCGGCTCCAAAAGCTTGGAAAACGGAATGGTAATCACGGAATACCAGCCATTATCCAGAATAAAATAGTACACGCCCCTCTCTTTTCCATCCATTCCTATGATGGATGAATCGTATACCTCATGCTTTCCCGCCTTGATATCGGCAAAAAAGCTATTATATTTCTCCTGAACCTCTTCTCTGGAAAGCCCCTTTGTACTGATATGCCAGTTCAGCAGGTTCCCCTCGCCGTCAGAGAGATAATAGTGACTCTGCTCCGGCAGATCCTCCAGTATACTGGTTGTCAGATCACTCGGATAAATATCCGCTGCCACTACATTGTCCGTTCCGTCGATCCGCCTGGACATGGTAACTACTTCCTCTTCCAGACGCGCATCCTCGTACACATTTGTATAGTAGACACCATCTGTCTGCAACGCCCCCTGATACCACTCAGTACTGGCAGCATCATAAGAAGCGTCCCCTTCCCACGGCGTCGCCGCAACAATCTTTCCATCAATATACCCGTACAGCTCGATCCCCTTTAAATCCATGGTCTCGTCAGCCATTTCGAGAAAATTTTTCATAAACTGTTCAAGATCACTAATCGCATGGCCAGGTCGCAGTTGATATTCCAGAAGATTCAGTATGTATTCATACTGCTCCGTATACATTTCTTCTCTGGAGCCGTATTTGGACGCACTTTCAGCCCCCATAGACTGACCGCTCTTTAACAGGGTATCCTGCATTTTATTTACACTGAACGGAAATACCACCGCCGCAATGATAATACACAGAATCAGCGTCCAGTAGACATTTCTTTTCCTCTTCATATACTTCCTCCTGTTTCCTTCAAAATGAATGTCAGACATTCCAGAAGTTCCGGATTGAAGCATCCACACTCTCCACCCACAATCATGGACGCCGCCTTCTCCGCGGAGTACGCAGGCTTATAGACCCGCTCGTTTGTCAGCGCGTCGTAGACATCAGCCAGGGCCACCACTTGAGACCAGATCGTTGTCTCATCGCCTTTCAGCGCGTCCGGATAACCTTTTCCGTCCCACCGCTCGTGGTGGTGACGGCATATATCATATGCATACTGGTATAATGGATTTTGATGATATTTGGGGATCTGGCAAAGCAGATCACAACCTTTGAGAGTATGTTGTTTCATCACCTCAAATTCCTCTTTGGTCAATTTCCCCGGCTTGTTCAAAATGTGGTCTGGTATCGCAATCTTTCCTACGTCATGCATAATAGATGCGAGAGAAATCATCTCAATCTCGTCCTCACTGAATTGGTATTTTTCAGGCCTTATTTCCATCAGTCTTCTCAGGAACAGACCGGTCAGCTCCCGTATCCGCTTCACATGGGCGCCGGATTCCCCACTCCGGAATTCGATCGCTGTGGACAAAGTCTCGATGATGGCATTATTCAACTCGTAGATCTCCATCTCCTGAGCCAAAAGTCTTTGATGCTGCTTATGCACTGTATTACTCAGGCGCTTTCTGGCATGAAACAGCTCTACTACACTTCCTACACGCTTTTTCACAAAATAAGGAACAATTGGCTTTTCAATAATATCCATGGCACCAAGCTGGTATCCCCGCTGTGTATTCTGCTCTGAACTGTCTGCCGTGATCAGAAAGACCGGGATGCTCTCTGTCAGGCCGTCTTTATAAAGGATCTCCAGCAGCTCCAGCCCATCCATCTCAGGCATCACAATGTCCAGCAGAATCGCTGAGATTCCACCCGGTTCCCGCCGGATCAGATCCAAGGCTTCTTTTCCATTTTCTGCCTCCAGAATCTTATCCTGATCCCGAAACGTTTCACTCAATATCATACGATTGATTTCATTGTCGTCTACAATGAGGATTGCTGTCTTTTCCTCTGTCTGTCCATCTTCCTGTAAATTCATATCCTCACCAATCCTCTCTTTCCCCATACCGTTTTTTCAATGCTTCCCGCCGCTTTTCGCTTTTGTTTTCTTTTAAACTGCTTCTTGTATTGCTGTTACGATCCGCTCATACAACCGCTCACATTCCTCAAAAAGCTCTTCCGTCTGTTCTCTATGATCCTCGCGCACTGCTTTAACAATCTCATCGCTTTTCTGGCTCAGTGTCTCAAATCCCAGATTGGCACTGATCCCTTTCAATGTGTGTGCTTTCGTCTCTATCATTGGAAAGTCTCCAGCTTCCATCGCACTCTTTAATTCCTCAAATGTCCGATCGTCAAGAAACTTATTTATCAGGCGTTCGTAAAGCGTTTCCATTCCGCCCAGTCTCCTCAGCGCAGTCTGTAGATCACATCCTGTTCTCTGAGATAATTGTTCTACATTCATATCCGGCCACTACTCTCCTTCTCTATTTTATAGAATTTGTCAGCGGAATTACCGCTGACAAAAATATTTTTATCTATTTTATAGTGTAACACAACTTTCTGCCCACGAAAAGACCTCTTACGGCCGAAAATCTCGCCTAACATGTAACAATTCACCTATACAGTCCAGATTCCCAGCTTGCCTCTCTTTTCATTTTTCTTTATAATTAAGGAAAGAAAGGAGCATCTCCTATGAAAAAAGAAGGTTATTATTCTGCCGGAGAATTGATGAAACTCGCTCACATCACGAAAAAAACAATCCGGTATTATGACGAACACCATATTTTAAAGCCCTCCTATGTGGAGCCGAACACCCGAACCCGTTTTTACACGGATGACGACTTGGCTCGTCTGCAGCAGATCCTGCTTTTCAAGGCGCTCGGTTTTTCTCTGTCCGATATTATGGAAATGACAATCAACGAGTCCGATACGCATTTCATGGTAGATTCCCTGAATCTTCAGAAAAAACTGGTGGAAGACCGCATTGAACAGCTTCAGATCGTGGCTCGGACAATTCAGGAAACGACACAGCTCATCTCCAGCCACCAGACCGTCAACTGGACCAAAATGCTCAACCAGATCCACGATCTCGGTATGGAAACAAGCATGAAAAGGCAATACCAGAATGCTTCCAATATTTCGGCACGCATCCATCTTCACTCCTTGTTTTCCCATAATAACCAGAGCTGGTTTTCCTGGATCTTTGATCAGGCTAATTTTTCCGATGGGCAGCGAGTGTTAGAGGTAGGCTGTGGAAACGCCACATTCTGGGCTGAAAACTACGCTTTCATTCCGGACCGTCTGGAAGCAGTACTCTCAGACATATCTGGCGGGATGCTGCGGGACGCCAGACGGACCTTGGGCCAGGTAATTGAGAAGGAAAGACAGACCGGAGCCGGTCTTACGGACAAAGTCTGGGATTCCAGATTTTCTTTTCGTACTTTTAACTGTGAGACAATTCCCTATGAGGACGCCTCCTTTGATCTGGTACTCGCAAATCACGTTCTCTTCTACTGTGAGGACATTGACACAGCCAGCGCGGAAATCGCAAGAGTCTTGAAACCAGGCGGCGTCTTTTTGTGCAGCACTTACGGCAAGGAACATATGAAGGAAATCTCACAGCTCGTCTCCTCGTTTGACGACCGCATCGTTCTCTCCTCCACCAGTCTGTACGATTGCTTTGGGAAGGAAAACGGCACTGACATTCTGGCCCCGCATTTTTCCCAGATTACCTGGAGGCAGTACGAGGATTACCTGACAATTCCGGAACCGGAACCTCTGATCTCTTATATTCTCTCCTGCCACGGGAATCAGAACCAGTACATTTTGGAACACTATAAGGAGTTTGCGGCTTATGTGAAAAAGAAGACCACACCGTCCCTCCATGTGACAAAAGACGCCGGATGTTTCCTCTGCACAAAATAATAAAACTTTTTTGAAAAAATACTTGCACGTGCCCTTAGGACACCTGATATGATAGGATCATCAAGACAACGTATACCGTCAGAAACCATGAGTTTACTATAGTTAAAGGAGGTTCATATGAAAGGAATCATTCTTGCAGGCGGCTCAGGAACACGCCTCTATCCATTGACCACAGTCACATCCAAACAACTGCTTCCGATTTACGACAAACCGATGATCTACTATCCTCTGTCCGTACTGATGAACGCCGGAATCCGTGATATTTTAATTATTTCCACTCCACAGGATACCCCTCGTTTTCAGGAGCTCTTAAAGGACGGAAGCCAGTTCGGTATCCACCTGTCCTACGCCGTCCAGCCAAGCCCGGACGGACTTGCCCAGGCATTTATTATTGGTGCGGATTTCATCGGAGACGATTCCGTTGCCATGGTGCTGGGTGACAACATCTTCGCCGGTCATGGACTGAAGAAACGTCTGGAAGCTGCCGTAAAAAAGGCGGAAGCCGGAAACGGGGCCACAGTCTTTGGCTACTATGTAGACGATCCGGAACGCTTCGGCATCGTGGAATTTGACTCTGAGGGAAAAGCAATTTCCATCGAGGAAAAGCCGGAACACCCGAAGAGCAACTACTGTGTGACCGGACTGTATTTCTATGATAATCACGTCGTAGAATACGCAAAGAACTTGAAACCCAGCGCCAGAGGAGAACTGGAGATCACCGACCTGAACCGGATCTATCTGGAACAAGGCGCGCTCCATGTGGAGCTTCTCGGACAGGGATTCACCTGGCTGGACACCGGAACCCACGAAAGTCTCGTAGACGCCACGAACTTCATCAAGACGATGGAGACCCATCAGCACCGTAAAATTGGCTGTCTGGAGGAGATCGCCTACTTAAACGGCTGGATTTCTAAAGACGAGGTCCTGAAAGTATACGAAGTATTAAAGAAAAATCAGTACGGCCAGTACTTAAAGGATGTGCTGGATGGGAAATATCTGGACGCTCTGCGTTAAATCTGAAATGAGGAGGAAACTATCATTATGAATATTATCGTAACCGGAGGAGCCGGTTTCATCGGTTCCAACTTCATTTTTCACATGCTCAACAAATACCCGGACTACCGGATCATCTGCCTGGACTGCCTTACCTATGCCGGCAATCTTTCTACCCTTGCCCCGGTCATGGACAATCCAAATTTCCGTTTTGTTAAGGAAAGCATCACAGACCGGAAAGCTGTCTATCGACTTTTTGAGGAGGAACACCCGGACATGGTGGTCAATTTTGCGGCAGAAAGCCATGTAGATCGTTCCATCGAAAATCCGCAGGTATTCCTCGAAACCAACATTATTGGAACTTCCGTCCTTATGGACGCCTGCCGGAAATACGGGATCCAGAGATATCATCAAGTTTCTACTGATGAGGTCTACGGAGATCTTCCACTTGACCGGCCGGATCTTTTCTTCACAGAGGAAACGCCGATCCACACAAGTAGTCCATACAGCTCCTCGAAGGCTGCCGCCGACCTGCTCGTCCTTGCCTACCACCGCACTTACGGACTTCCAGTGACCATCAGCCGCTGTTCCAATAACTATGGCCCTTACCATTTTCCGGAGAAGCTGATTCCGCTGATGATTATCAATGCCCTGCACGATAAGCCGCTTCCGGTGTACGGAGAAGGTATCAACGTCCGTGACTGGCTTTATGTGGAGGACCACTGCAAAGCTATCGACCTGATTCTTCACAAAGGACACGTGGGGGAGGTCTACAATGTAGGCGGACACAACGAGATGAAAAATATCGACATTGTAAAGATCATTTGTAAGGCACTCGGAAAACCGGAAAGCCTCATCACTTATGTCACAGACCGGAAAGGACACGATATGCGCTATGCCATCGATCCTACCAAGATTCACGAGGAGCTTGGCTGGCTGCCAGAGACAAAATTCGCGGATGGAATACAAAAGACCATCGAATGGTATCTGACAAACAGGGAGTGGTGGGAAACCATTGTTTCCGGCGAATATCAGAATTATTATGAAGAGATGTACGGAAACCGCTAAGGGATCCGCATCCCAAAAAGGAGGTCACTATGAAAAAAGTATTTGTAACCGGTGTAGCCGGACAGCTCGGACATGATGTAGTAAATGAACTGACCTGCCGCACCGAAAGCGGAAGATCCTCATATACTTGTGTCGGATCCGACCTGGCGCCGTACTACAGCGGAGCCATGGACGGTACCGCTGTCACACGGACTCGATATGTCTCTTTAGACATCACGGATTCTGATACTGTAGAGCGAGTACTGCTAAAGGAAAGTCCGGATATTGTCATCCACTGCGCTGCCTGGACTGCTGTCGATCTTGCCGAAGAACAGGAAGAGAAAGTCCGCCTTGTCAACACGGTCGGAACGCAGAATATCGTAAATGTTGTGAAGGCACTCGACGCCTCCAAGCCGGAGGGCTGCAAAATGGTCTATCTCTCCACCGATTATGTATTTAACGGACAGGGTACCGCTCCCTGGGAAGCAGACTGTAAGTCCTACGCTCCGCTCAATATCTATGGGGAAACCAAACTGGAGGGAGAACTTGCCGTCTCCGGGCAGCTGGAAAAATATTTCATCGTCCGCATCGCCTGGGTATTCGGGCAAAACGGGAAGAATTTTATCAAAACGATGTTAAACATCGGAAAGACACATGAAAAACTGACGGTTGTCAACGATCAGATCGGCACCCCAACCTACACCTATGACTTGGCACGTCTTTTGGCCGATATGATCCAGACAGAGAAATATGGTTATTATCATGCCACGAACGAGGGCGGATATATTAGCTGGTATGATTTTGCGGTTGAAATCTTCCGTCAGGCCTCTGAACTTGGCCACCCGGAATACGATGCTGACCATCTGACTGTGGCTCCGGTCACGACAGAAGAATATGGCGCGTCAAAAGCCCGCAGACCCTTTAACAGCCGCCTGGACAGATCCAAGCTGGCCGCAAATGGATTCACGCCGCTCCCGGACTGGAAAGATGCGCTCCACCGTTATCTCATGGAGCTGAAATTTTAGAGTAACTATGATTGTGAAAGGAGATCGATGGATATGGGACAGATCACTGTAGAAAAAAATGTCGGCGGTATTGAAGGACTCTGCGTCATCACCCCGGCCGTCCACGGCGACAGCCGCGGATATTTTATGGAAACATACAATCAGAAAGACATGGAAGAGGCAGGACTTCACATGGATTTCGTTCAGGACAATCAGTCCAGCTCCACGAAAGGCGTTCTGCGCGGCCTCCATTTTCAAAAGCAATTCCCACAAGGAAAACTGGTGCGCGCCATCCGAGGATCCGTCTTTGACGTTGCTGTGGATTTGAGAAAAGACTCCGAGACCTACGGAAAATGGTACGGTATCGAACTGACAGAAGAAAATAAGAAACAGTTTTATATTCCAGAAGGATTTGCACATGGTTATCTCGTTCTGTCCGACCATGCTGAATTCTGCTATAAATGCACGGACTTCTATCATCCGGGCGATGACGGCGGACTGGCGTGGAATGATCCGGAAATCGGAATTGAATGGCCGCAGTTAACCGGAACGTATCCAGGGAATGGTGCATGTGCAGGATATACACTCACTGACGGCACACCACTGAATCTCAATGAACGGGATCAGAACTGGCCGGTTCTCAAAGACGCGTTTCAGTTCTAAGTAATACACATAGCACTGAATATAGAAACAATAGGATCTACAGAATGATTTCAGCCAGGAAGCTGTAACTTGCTGCGGCGCCCCTTGCACCGCTTTCTTTACAGACTCCTGGTTTCTGACTATAAAGAAAGGAACGAATCACATGAAACTCCATAAGACACGCTGGATTGCTCATGCCTCAATGATCGCCGCTATCTATATCATTGTAACCTGGCTCTTTGCACCATTTGGCTTCGGTGAAATCCAGGTCCGCATTTCCGAGGCACTCACAATTCTTCCCGCTTTCACCCCAGCCGCTGTACCGGGTCTCTTCGTCGGGTGTCTGATCGGCAACATCCTCGGAGGCGCGATCCTGCCGGATATTATCTTCGGCAGTCTCGCAACACTGATTGGAGCTGTCCTCGTATACCGGATGCGGGACAAGCACTCTTTCCTGCTGCCTTTGCCGCCGATCCTCTCTAATACGCTGATCGTACCGTTTGTCCTCCGCTACGGATATGGGATAGCACTCCCGTTCCCACTTCTGATGTTCTCTATCGGAATCGGCGAACTCATTAGCTGTGGAGTCCTTGGCATGATCCTGCACCGCGCACTTTCCCGATATCGGAATACACTGTTTCACTCTGGCCAAAATCAATAGGCTCTGTAGCGGTCTGCGGGTTTCCTGCGCCTCAGACTTCTGAGAATATGGAAAACACACCATCCGGCCACTGCGCCAAGCACATTGTTAAAAATATCGTCGAATTCAAACAAACCAAGCTTGAATACAAGCTGACTGAGCTCAATACACCCGCTGACCGCACCTGATGCCAAAAGAACCGCCCAAAACGGACATCTCCGAAGAGCATCCGTCAAAATAAACCCAAATGGGAAGAATAAGACGATATTATTCAAAATCTCAAGTCCAAAAGTCACACTTCCCTCCAGAATCCACTTCCGATACGACCAGAACAACTCCAGCTCATAGGTGTGGGAATCTCCCTGCTCCCGGAAGAAAATCGTAAACCAGGCAATCGCAATGATCTCCACGATCAGGCATATAATTGCTACTGGCTCACGCAGGACCCGAAAAAACCGAATATTCATCCAGTGCATAAACAAAATATAAAAAAATACAAAACAAGCCAAAAACGCTACCAAATAGCGGTATTCCCTTACGTACAGCTTGAGAAACCAGACCGCCTTTTCCAAGAAGCTCTGCCACATCATAAGTTTCCCCTCTTTTCTCTGCTCGCCGCCTTGGTATACTCCCCGTAAAAGCGACTCCCTTCTTTTGGTGTTTTCTTATGATATACCGAATCCCGTAAAGATTCAAGAACAAAACACCAAAGATTTCCTTAAATGTTTGTGAATGAAATATTGCATCAGGTTAAGGAAAGGGAAATTTTTTAATTGATAAAGCAGAAAGGGCAACATGATTATTGCTCCTGAACGCTTCAATCATATTGCCCTTTCTTTTTCTTATCGTTTGCTTTTTATAGAGTTTATTTCCCGATATACCGTCCAATCATAAACAGATATGCAGAAGAGCCCCTCTGTTCTCTTACATCATATACTCTGACAACCCCATCTCCGGCCGCAGTTGCTTCTAAGATTTTTCCATCTCCAAGGTACAATGCTGAATGATGGATTTCATTCCAGTTATCCTTTTCATCACTTACTCCTTCATACTCATAGTCTCTATAGAAAAAGATATCACCTGGTTTCGCCTCTTCAACAGAGTCTATAATCTGGAACCTTTCCTTATCATAATATGCCTGATAGGCCTGACTTCCGCATAATCTAGGAATTTCAATTCCAGCTTCGCGGTAAGCAAACTGTACAAACATTTCACAGTCAAATCCTTCTCCCTCTGTATGACTGTACGGTGTTCCCAGTTGTTTTAACCCCCACTGCAGAGCCTTTTTCATTCTGGAATCTCCCATTTCCTTTAATGAAACCACACCCTCTTCGTCAATATGATACTGTATACCTTCGATTGTAATATCTTCATTTTTTATCATTTCAAAAGTAACCGGATCAAAATAATATAATTTATCTCCAACAGAATATAATCCGCTCTTTGCCTGATAGTACCATTTATCAAAATAATACTGTTTTCCGTCGATTTCCTGCAGTCCTGTCAAAACGCCTCCATCCGGAGCAAAGTTATAATAGACTCCATCTGAAATTTCGACAAGTCCTGTCTGCATTTTACCGTCTGTCTCATCAAAGAAATATCTCTTCCCGTCTATATTCTGATAACCATACAAAAGTTTTCCATAATAGGAAGAAAAACCATATATTTCCTCTCCAATTTTTTGCACCCCTCTCACTCTTCCCTTTTCGTTCAGGTAGTAGGTGTCTGTATCAATTTTGACAAACCCAAGCTGTCTGATTCCTGTTTCCAGATCAAAGTAACATTCATTCCCTTCAATTTCGGTCCATCCTGTTACCTGTGTTCCATCATCCGGATGAAAATAATATTGATTTCCATCCTCAGTTATAAATCCTGTGCTCATCTTTCCGGTTATTTTGTCAAAGTAATACGTGTTTCCAGATACAGAAGACATTCCAAACAGTTTTTCCCCTGTTTTTTCATCAAAACCAAATATATCGTCCCCTATTCTCTGAATACCTGTTTTCATTTTACCGGTTGACTCATCAAAATAATACTCTTTATTCTGGATCTTATATACTCCTGTCACCATACCATATTTTGCATCATAATAATATGTTCCATTTCCATCCTTCACAAATCCAGAAAGTTGTTCTCCGGATTCCTGGTCAAAGAAAAATGCCGCGCCTTCAATCTGTACTTTTCCGGTAATCATATAGTAAAGCGTAGGGGAAAAATAATAGTTTTTTCCATCTATCGTTTTCACTCCTCCTTCTGCTTTTCCATTTTCCCCAAAATAGTATATCTGTTGGTCAACTTCCACTTTTCCGGTCTGCATTTTCCCATTGATAGGGTTAAAATAATATAAATCATTTTCATTCCAGAATAACCCTCTTTGAATGGTTCCATCTGAGTTGAACCAGTAGGATCCATCCCCGTTTACAGCCTGCAAGCCATTTACCCTGGCCCCAGTAGTCTCATCAAAGAAATACGTTTTCTGTCCAATACTCTGTTTGCCTGTCTTCATTTCTCCGGTGATTGGATTGAAATAATAGTATTTTCCGTCCACTTCCTGTAAACCGGTCATACAGTATCCTAATTCTTCTGAATAATATTTCTTGCTATTCCCAACAGTCTGGATTCCTGTCAACATTTTACCTGTATCCTGATCGAAAAGATACTTTTTATTTTCGATAACGATTTCTCCTGTTTGCATAAGACCTTTCTCATCAAAATAGTACTTAGCGTTATCATATTCTATCATTCCGGAATAAAATCCACCATAACCGTTAAGGTAATACGTCTTCCCTCCATCTTTCACCAAACCACTCTGACTCATTCCTGTCTCTGAGTCAAAGAAATATACCCTGGATTCTATAAAAACCAGGCCGGTCTGCATTTCTCCGGTATCAGACAAATAATACCAGGCATCGTCAATCAAAGTCAATCCTGTTTGCATCGTACCGTTTGCGCTAAAATAAAATCTTTTTCCATCGATATCCTTCCAGCCAGTTTGCATAGATCCATTCTCAAAATAATATGTTTCGCCTTCAATCGATACAAATCCGTCATGGTCTTTATTAAGTTCCTCTTCGATTTCATCGACATTGGACAATCTGCGCCCATCTTCTGTATAGTAATACTTGCCTCCGTCTATTTCCTGAATTCCAGTAACGGCATAGCGGTATACCGGATCAAAATAGTAGCGCTTCCCGTCAACACTTCTGTCACCAGTCAAGGAAGCTCCATTTGTAGACGAAAAATAATATAACCTTCCGTTAATAGTCTGAAGACCCGTTTTGTAAGTTCCATCTTCCTTTAAATAATAGGAATATCCATTCTGCGCATCTACCAATCCATAAACAGCACATCCTGTTTCCGGATCAAAGAAATATCTCTTATCATCAATGATTTTCAATCCGGTACTCATAGTTCCGTTTGACGAAAAATAGTATTTATTACCTTTATACTCCTGGATACCAGTTTTAACGCTGTTTTCTCCATCAAAGTAATATGTATATTCTTCTGTATCATTGACTTTCACTTTAAAAATCCCGGTAAGAGCCTCTCCTGATACACTATCAAAATAGTATTTCTCAGTATCTGATTTTTTTACATATCCACTTCTTCGTACCCCATTTTCCATAAACGAATAGAGCTTTCCATCTATCATCTGGAAACCTGTTTTATAGTTTCCTCCCTTTTCCAGGTAGTAATAATATCCATTATTTTCTACCCAACCATACTGCGCTGTACCATCCTGAGTATCAAAATAATATAAAGTGTCATTTTCTGTATCTCTGATCAGACCTGTCTGCATCACTCCTGTACTTCCAAAATAATAGGTCTTTCCGTTATACTGCTGTAGTCCCGTCAGCGCACCGTTTTTCCCATCAAACAGATACTTTGCACCATTCGCACTTATTAATCCTGTCTCTGCCTGTCCTGTTTCCTGATGAAAGAAATACCTTGTATCTCCTATTTTCTGGAAGCCGGTCTGCATGATTCCATTTGAATTAAAGTAATACAATTCCTGGTGGATTGTCTGTAAACCTGTCTGTGCCTGTCCTGTTTCATCAAAATAATAGGTATATCCATTTACGGTTATCAAACCTTTTGCGGCACTACCATCTTCTGGTTGAAAATAGTATTTTTTCCCATCCAACTGGATAATACCTGTCTGCTGGACTCCATTTGTACCGAAATAATAAAGTTTCCCATTTACTGTGACTAAACCGGTTTGAGCTCCTTCCTCTCCCTTAAAGTAGTACACATATCCATTCCCCGGATCCAAAATTCCTGTCTGTGCACTTCCATCTTCTCCAAAATAATAGGCCTTCTCATCCAGTCGGTAAAATCCTGTCCTTCTGATACCATTATTTCCAAAATAATAAAGCTGATTACCTATTTTTTTTAAACCGGTTGCCATTCCGCTTTTCTCATCAAAGTAATAAAAGTGTCCTTCTGTTTCTACCCATCCATTTTTTTCCTGTCCAGTTGTATCAGCAAAATATCGTTTCTTGCCATCTACATCCACAATCCCGGTTTGCATTTTCCCATCTTCCTTGTCAAAAAGATAATGCTCATTTTCAATCGTCTGATAGCCCGTTAACATTATACCATTTTCATCAAAATAGTATTTACTTCCTTCAATTTCCTGGAATCCGGTCAACACTACATTTGTCTCCGGTTCTACATAGTATGTTTTTCCGTCAATCGTCTGCCATCCGATATATGGCATTCCAGATTCGGAGAACAGGTACAGCTTTCCATCTATTTTCTGAGCTCCGGTCAACACGCCTCCTTCTTTTAGAAAATACATATAGCAGTTATTACCAAGATCAATTAAGCCTGTCTGCATTTTCCCTGTCTTCAGATCAAAATAGTATCGTTTGCCATCAATCCTTGTAAGACCTGTCTGCATTTTTCCAATATCGGAAAAATAATACGTATCATTTTCGATTTTCTGAAGTCCTGTTTTTGCTCCGTTCTTTCCATCAAAATAATATACATATCCATCACTGAGTTGTTTAAAGCCTTTATATGCCTGTCCATTCTCTTCATCGAAGTAGTAATACTTATCATTTATATTCTGTAGACCTATAAGCATTGCTCCTGCCCCAGAAAAATAATATGTTTTTCCGTCGATTGTCTGCAAACCTGTCAATGCCCCATTTTTCCCATCAAAATAATATGTATACTCTCCATCCGAAAAAGCCACCGTCTTAAATCCAGTAATCGCATACCCCGCCTTTTCATCAAAATAATACCGTTTATTATCAATATTCCGGTATCCTGTCATCATCACGCCACCTGATGAAAAATAGTAAGCACGATCTTCAATGATCTGAAAACCTGTTAAATACTTTCCTCCTTCTTGAAAATAATAGGTATATCCATTGTTCGCTTTAATGAGTCCATATTGTGCTTTTCCCGTCTCCTCATCAAAATAATATTTTCCGCCACTAATAATCTGAAATCCTGTCTTTTTTGTACCTGAGGATGACAAATAATAGGTATCATTCCCTATTTTTTGTAAACCAGTTAAAATTCCGTCCTTGCCATTAAAATAAATGGTAAAATCGCCATCTGAAAACGTAACCGTTCGGAAACCGATAACTGCTTTTCCTGTTTTCTCATCAAAATAATATTTCTTGTCCCCTATTTTTCTATATCCAGTCATCATTACGCCGCCTGATGAAAAATAGTAGGCATCATCCTCTAAAACCTGTAAGCCGGTTAAATATTTTCCATCTTCTTGGAAATAGTAAGTATATCCATTATTAGCTTTAATAAGGCCATATTGTGCTTTTCCTGTTTTCTCATCAAAATAATATTTTCCGCCATTAATAATCTGAAATCCTGTCTGTACTTCTCCCATAGACGATAGGTAGTAGGTACCTCCATCAATTTTTTGCAAGCCGGACAACGTCCCTTTTTCACCAGCAAAATAAAACAAAAAATCTCCATCAGAAAATGTGACCGTAATAAATCCTGTCATAGCTTTACCAGTTTCGGGATCAAAATAATATCGGTTATTATTCAGCTTTTGATAACCCGTTTTCATAATACCATCTGAATCGAAATAGTAAGTTTCTCCATCTATCTTTTGAAAGCCAGTTAACGCATATTTTACTTCCGGGTCAAAATAGTATTTCTTTCCATCGATTGTTCTCCATCCGGTAAGACTCCCTCCGGTTCCCGCAAAATTATACCATTTCCCGTCTATCTCCTGTAAGCCCGTCAGCCACTTCCCGCCCTCCAGGAAATAATAGGTGTATCCGTTCCCGGCATCGATCAGTCCGTACTTTGCTTCTCCCGTCTTCTTATCGAAGTAATATCTCTTCCCATCTACAATCTGAAAACCAGTCTTTTTCTTCCCGTTCTCATCATAATAATATAGTTTCCCATCTTCTTCGGTAAGCCCCGGTACAATCTCCTTTTGTAGAACTCCATCATCGCTGAACTGATATATTACACCATCGATCTTCTTGATTCCCGTTACCGCATATCTTACTTCCGGGTCAAAATAGTATTTCTTTCCATCGATTGTTCTCCATCCGGTAAG
>OATK01001145.1_pt1 | contig 18482 bp, 19 predicted proteins | sample 1516611 | NCBI WGS metagenome assembly OATK01 (sample SAMEA2579947, study PRJEB22360) | human gut metagenome | biome: human gut; feature: human-associated habitat; material: faeces | place: Denmark | collected 2008/2010 | reverse complement strand
CACTATAAAAATATTTGTCAATCATTTTGTCAATATTTTAATTTTATGAATTCATATAAGTTTGATATTATACATGCTCATTGTTTACGTTCATTACTATTTACTTTTTTAATAAATTCAAATAGTTTGAAATTCTATACAATTCATATTTTCCCAGGTTATCAAACGTTGGCTATTCAAGGCAAATTGAGGGGAAAGGGATTAAATATATTGAGTCGATTTTTAATAAAAAGAACAGATGTAAATATAGCTTGTGCAGATTTTTTAAGAAGGGAAATTATTGATAGTATAACATCACATTGCTTGTCTGTACCTAATGGTGTTGAGGCGAAAGCTAAGATATCGGTATTTGAGAAGAATGTTTTAAAGTCTAAATTATCTTTAGATTTAAAGATGCAGTATTTTATTTTTATAGGTCGCTTGTCTGTGGAAAAAAGACCTATGTTTCTCATTGAAAATTTTATAAAGTCATTTCCTAAAGAATATGGATTGATAATACTAGGTGATGGCCCATTGTTATCCCAAATATTGCCTTTCAATTCTGAACGTATTCGTGTTTTAGGTTTTAAAACTAATGTTTTTGATTATCTTGTAGCATCGGATTTTTATATTTCTGCTTCTGTTGTAGAAGGACTAGCGAATACTTTTTTAGAAGCTTTATCTGTTGGATTGCCTTGTTTAGTTTCAAATATTCCTTCACATAGAGAAGTCTTATCTGGTTCAGAAGAGTTTATAGGTTTAGATTTTGAAACAGATGATGGTGATGATTTTCAATATAAAGCTTTGTGTTTTTTGGAGCAGATTTCAAAAAATACGAAATTAAATGTAGCTCGATATTTTGAGAAATATTATACTGCTAAAAGAATGTCTGAAGATTATCAAAAAATATATATAAGTAAATATACTGAGAAAAAAGATGTTTAAAGACAAAACCCTTTTAATTACCGGTGGAACAGGTTCTTTCGGTAATGCTGTATTGAAAAGATTTTTGGATTCCGATATCAAAGAGGTTCGTATTTTTTCCCGTGATGAAAAGAAGCAAGACGATATGCGCCATCACCTTCAAAATAAGAAGGTGAAATTCTACATTGGTGATGTGCGTGATAAACGTTCTGTGGATGGAGTGATGAATGGGGTGGACTATATTTTCCATGCCGCTGCACTGAAACAGGTTCCCTCTTGTGAGTTTTTCCCTGTTCAAGCTGTTCGGACAAACGTATTAGGTACTGAGAATGTGCTTGATTCAGCCATCGAGCATGGAGTCAAGAATGTAGTTGTGCTCTCGACGGATAAGGCTTGTTATCCTATCAATGCCATGGGGATCAGTAAGGCCATGATGGAAAAGGTCGCTATTGCTAAAGGACGTCAAATGGGAGAGGGTGGTCAAACTACCATCTGCTGTACCCGTTATGGCAATGTGATGGCAAGCCGCGGATCAGTGATCCCTTTGTGGGTGGAGCAAATGAAGGCCGGCAAGGATATCACAATAACCGATCCGAACATGACCCGTTTTATGATGACACTGGATGATGCAGTTGATCTGGTGATTTATGCTTTTCAGCATGGGCATAATGGCGACTTGTTTGTCCAAAAAGCACCTGCAGTCACTCTTGATACGCTAGCCCGTTCTTTAAAGGAACTTTACAAAATGGATACCCCCGTACGTGTTATCGGTACACGTCATGGTGAGAAACTTTATGAATCATTAGTGACTCGTGAGGAAATGGCCAAGGCGGAAGATATGGGTAATTATTATCGGATACCTTGTGATGCCCGTGATCTTAATTATGATAAATATTTTGTGGAAGGACAAGAGAAGGTCTCTAAATTCGAGGACTACCATTCACATAATACCCATCGTTTGGATGTGGACGGTATGAAACAGTTGTTATTGAAACTTGATATGATAAAGGAGGATGTATGCTTAAAGTAATGACGATTGTCGGAACTCGTCCTGAGATCATAAAGTTGAGTCGTGTGATGGCTGAGTTGGACAAATACACTGAACATATTATGGTCCATACCGGTCAGAATTTCGATTATGAACTGAATGAAATCTTTTTTCAGGAACTCCGTATCCGTAAGCCGGACTATTTTCTGGATGCTGCCGGAAAGAATGCCGCAGAGACGATAGCCAATGTAATCCGTAAATCGGATGAATTGATGGACCAAGTGAAACCGGATGCTTTATTGTTGTATGGTGATACTAATAGCTGTATTTCCGTGATTTCCGCAAAACGGCGTAAGATTCCTATTTTTCATATGGAGGCTGGTAACCGCTGTTTTGACCAGCGTGTTCCTGAAGAGATCAATCGTAAGATTGTGGATCATTTGAGTGATATCAATATGCCTCTTTCAGAGCATGCACGTAAGTACTTGCTGGCTGAAGGGTTACGTCCGGAGACCGTGATCAAAACCGGATCGCCAATGACAGAGGTTTTGATCTATCATAAGGCGGAAATAGAAGAGAATGATGTTTTAGAAAAAGAGGGGTTGAAAAAAGGTGATTACTTTATTGTAAGTACGCATCGTGAGGAAAATGTGGATTCCGAGAAGAACTTTTCCGACCTGCTTTCTTCTCTGAACGCCATTGTGGACAAATATCATAAAAAGGTGATTGTTTCCACCCACCCCCGTACCCGCAAAAAGTTGGAATCTATTGGCTTTATTAATTCCAATCCGATGATTGAGTTTATGAAACCTTTTGGCTTCATGGAGTATATCAAACTTCAACAGAATGCTTTTTGCGTTATTTCTGACAGTGGTACAATCACGGAGGAATCTTCTATTCTTCATTTTCCGGCTATAACTATCCGTCAGGCACACGAGCGACCTGAAGGTATGGATGAAGGGACGCTGATCATGACCGGATTGAATAGTGACCGTATTCTGGAGTCTATCGAAATTGTAACTTCCCAGTATGCAGAAGATGCAGACGTAATTCACTCTATTCCTGATTATGCTTCGGATAATGTATCTAAAAAAGTAGTCCGTATCATTCTTTCCTATACAGATTATATCAACCGTACGGTTTGGCATAAAGAAATCTAGTTCCTGTTTTTTATTTTTTTATGGTTAAAAAGAAGATTCTGTTGTTCGGCGCCACAGGTATGGCCGGGCATATGGCTTATTATTATCTGCAATGTACGGGGAAATACGACCTTGTGAATGTAGTTTATCGTACCCAATTGACTGATGATAGTATTGTTGTGGATGTGACGGATGGGGATGCTGTCAGTCGGCTCGTCCGTGAAGTCCGTCCCGATTTTATCCTGAATTGTATTGGCGTATTGATAAGAGGTTCCAGAGAACATCCGGACAATGCTATTCTGATAAATGCATGGTTCCCTCATTTGCTCAAGAAACTATCGGATGAAGTGGGAGCAAAGTTGATTCATATCAGTACGGATTGTGTTTTCTCCGGTAAAAAAGGTAACTATTCAGAAACTGATTTCCGGGATGCTGACGATGTTTATGGTCGTAGCAAAGCACTCGGTGAGATAATCAATGACAAAGATCTGACAATCCGTACTTCTATCATAGGTCCTGAATTGAAGGAGAATGGGGAAGGCTTGTTTCATTGGTTTATGCATCAGCATGGTTGTGTGAATGGTTTCCAGACTGCTATTTGGGGAGGTGTGACCACTCTGGAATTGGCGAAAGCCATTGATGTGGCCATCGATCAGGGAGTAACCGGTTTAATACAACTGAGTAATGGCCTTGGTATAAGTAAATATGATTTGTTACATCTGTTTTCCCGTATATGGCACAAACAAGATGTTGAGATCCTGCCATTTGATGGAAATGGAATAGACAAGTCGATCGCAAAGTCCGCAAGATTTAGTTATGTTGTACCCGGATATGAAGAGATGCTTCGGGAACAATATGATTGGATGCAGAATAAACAGGAGCTATACCGAACTCTATATTTATGAAAATATTATTGGTTTCCCAATACTTCTGGCCAGAGACATTTCGTGTTAATGATTTGGCGCAAGAGCTTGTATTACGGGGTAACGAAGTGACAGTCTTAACAGGAAAACCTAATTATCCTCAAGGGGCTATTTATAAGGGATATAGTTTTTGGGGCTATAAAAAAGAATATTATAAAGGTATTGAACTGATTCGTGTTCCGTTAATACCTCGTGGTAAAGGTTCAGGGTTGCGTTTGGCATTGAATTATTTGTCTTTTGTATTGTTTTCTTGTTTATATATACTTTTTCATAAGCGAAAGTTTGATGTTTCTTTAACATTTGCAATTTCTCCTATTACTCAGGTGTATGCAGCTCTACTTCACAAAAAGCTGTTTGGTAGTCGTGCTTATCTTTGGGTTCAGGATTTGTGGCCTGAAAGTGTGTCCGCTGCGGGTAAGATGAATTCTGGTTTAGTATATCGAATGTTAACTAAGATGGTACAAAGTATCTATCAAAAAGTCGATGGGATTTGTATACAGTCGGAAGCCTTTAGTCAGTCCATACTGCAAAAAGGAGATTATAAGCATAAAATTAGTTATATTCCTAACTGGGCTGAAGATTTGTTCACTGATGATTCTTTGATTAATAAGGAACATTTTAAGTCGTTGATCCCTGATGGATTTGTTGTAATGTTTGCTGGTAATATAGGAGAGGCCCAAGATTTTGATTCAATATTGAAAGCTGCCATTCGGACCAAAGAGTATAAAGATATTAAGTGGGTAATTGTTGGCGATGGACGAAAAAAAGAGTTTGTAGAGCAGCAAGTTAAAGAGTTGAATTTATGTGATACTGTTTTTTTATTAGGACGCTATCCTTTGGAAGACATGCCGGATCTGTTTATTCATGCAGATGTAATGCTTGTCTCTTTAAAAGACCAGAATATTTTCTCTTTAACTATTCCATCAAAGATACAATCTTATATGGCTTTTGGAAAACCTATTATTTCTATGATAAATGGTATTGGTAATGAAATAATAAAGGAGGCAAACTGCGGCTTTACAGCTAATGCCGGAGATTTTGAATCGTTGGCAAACAATGTGAAAAGATTATCTCGAATGGATAAAAATATGCTGTATGAAAAAGGGAGAGCCGGGAAGGAATATTATCAATTATCTTTTGCAAAGAAAAAGATAATTGATAATTTAATAGAAGTTTTTCAATCTGAGTGATTTATTTTAATAATGGAATTAAATGAATATTCTTATTACAGGGGCTTATGGATTTGTAGGCACTAATCTGATTAATAATTTAAAAATTAAACACAACCTTTACGGACTTGATATCGTGCGTCCGACAAGAGAAGGTGTACTGAAAACATTTTGTTGGAAAGATATTGATCCAGAGTCATTCCCATTACAAACTCTCCCCCAATTTGATGCAATCATTCATCTTGCCGGAAAGGCTCATGATACGAAAAAACAATCAGCTGCTCAGTCTTATTTTGATATTAATACCGGTCTGACTCAAAAGATATTTGATTTCTTTTTGGAGTCTTCTGCGAAGAAATTCATATTTTTTAGTTCAGTAAAAGCTGCGGCTGATAGTGTAGTGGGAGATATGCTTACTGAGGATGTTATTCCGGCTCCTATTGGTCCTTATGGGGAAAGTAAAATAAGAGCTGAAGAGTATATAAAGGAACATTTTGCATTTCCCACTGTCTCCTCCTGCGAGTGTTCTCCTTTTCGGGAGATGACTTCGGTTACAGAAAAACAGGTTTATATATTAAGACCTTGTATGATTCATGGTCCGGGGAATAAAGGAAATCTGAATCTATTGTATAATGTGGTGAAGAAAGGAATTCCCTGGCCATTGGGTGACTTCGAAAATCGTCGTTCGTTTACTTCAATTGATAACCTATGCTATGTGATTGAGGGATTATTGACTAAAGAGGTACCTACGGGCATTTATCACATGGGGGATGATGAAGCTTTATCAACAAATGAGTTGATTGCCATCATGTGTGAGGCAATGGGAAAACAGCCCCATATCTGGAAGATGAATAAGGGCTTTATGGAAGGATGTGCCGGACTGGGAACTTTACTCCATTTGCCACTGAATACGGAAAGGCTTCGTAAACTGACGGAGAATTATGTGGTAAGTAATGCTAAGATTAAAGCTGCTCTCGGGATTGATAAAATGCCTGTGACAGCTAAAGAGGGGTTGATTAAAACCATTCGTTCATTTGAAGAAACTAAATAAGTTATGTACTATTTAATAATCTTAGTTCTGCTATTTCTGGCAGAACTTTTTTATTTCCGTATTGCTGATAAATGCAATATCATCGATAAACCGAACGAGCGGAGTTCGCACACCCGGATCACTTTGAGAGGGGGAGGAATCATTTTCTTCTTTGGTGCATTAGCTTACTTTCTGACGAATCAGTTTGAGTATCCTTGGTTTATGCTGGCTCTGACATTGATTACTTTTATCAGTTTTGTAGACGACATTCGTTCTACTTCTCAGGGGTTACGTTTGGTGTTTCATTTTACGGCGATGGCTTTGATGTTCTATCAATGGGGGTTGTTCAGCCTGCCTTGGTGGACCATTGTGGTTGCTTTGATTGTTTGCACAGGGATTATCAATGCCTATAATTTTATGGATGGTATTAATGGCATTACAGGTGGATACTCGTTGGTGGTGCTGGCGGCATTAGCATTTATAAACGGGGGATATGTTCCATTTGTAGAGCCGGCTTTGATTTATACCATGCTTTGTGCTGTGTTGGTCTTTAACTTCTTCAATTTCCGGAAACAGGCAAAGTGTTTTGCGGGGGATGTAGGTTCGGTTAGCATTGCTTTCGTGATCCTCTTTCTGATCGGTATGTTGATAATCCGTACGGAAAATTTCAGCTGGATTGTCTTGTTGGCAGTCTATGGGGTGGATAGTGTGCTGACGATAATTCATCGGTTGATGTTGCATGAGAATATTGGTTTGCCACATCGGAAACATTTGTACCAGATTATGGCAAATGAACTGAAAATTCCTCACATGCTGGTTTCGTTGGTGTATATGTTGGTGCAGGCAGTAGTTATAGCCGGGTATCTTCTATTTCCGGGGAATGAATATGGGTATTTGTCGGGTATCATTATTGCGCTGAGTTTGGTCTATATTCTATTTATGAAGCGTTTCTTTTGCTTGCATCAAGCGAAGTGATATTGTCAATATTATGCTTCCTACCATAGATCTAATATAGTCTAAAAAATAAAAGAAGTTACAGTCGAAAAAATAATAGAGTTACAAAACAAATGGTAACTAATAATTACGATGATTCATATTCAATATAGCATTGATATTCCCATTTTTTATATTTAGCTTATAACATCCCAATACGGTCATTGATTTCCTCTTTTATTTGATGCCCCCAATAGGCATCAACTCCTGCTATGTGCGCATATCGCTGGTAGTTGCTGACAACACTGATTACCTTGTCTACGTATTTCTCCTTATAGGCTACCAATGTACCCACTTTCCGATTCCATAAAAACACATCAAGATTTTGTATCATTATTGTTTCTCCTTACTCTTTGGGGAATGAATTTATTTAGTTGTTTCAGTGCCATTAGTGGCATGGGCAACTCAGGCAGTAAATCACTTATACGTTGCTCCATGCCGATTATCCGCAACAATGATATGAAATTATTTAGGGTCATGTTCTGATTGACACCTTATTCAAAATGGCTTATAGTAGCAAGACTCACACCGGATTTCTCCGCCATTTCCTTTTGGCTCATCCGTGCGGCAAGCCTATACTCCTTTATGCGTTTCGCTAAAAGTAGCATTATCTCTTGGTTGGTAATATAGTCCGCTTTACTTATATATGGTGGAATATTATTGTTTAATTGCAAAATTTAAAAATAATATCTATATATTACTACTATTGTGAGACTTTCTGTACTGGAACTATGCATTTGTCGGATGAACTAAAACTTAACTGATATTGGGTACATGTGTATGAACCTGTTTTGAACGAAGAGCTTAGGATTATGATACAGATAATAAGCGTGTTATAAGTTTTTCTGAGAAAACTGCTTTCCGGACCGTTTTTTCCTTTGCCGATAATTTGTAAATCTTCATCTTTGCAGTGTTGATCAACAAAACATGAATGAAACGTAGTAGTAACATTAGTAAAGAAGGAGAAAAATTATGCCTTTATTTTATAGAGCGAGACAATCGCAGTTGAAAACTAAAGAGGGAAAGAAACAGTGGCACCTGACTCTGGTGAAAGTTGGAAAAATGGTAACTTCACAACAGTTGGCTGAAGTAATAGCTGAAAAATCATCATTGACACCGGGTGATGTTCATAATGTGATTCGTAACTTGATGACTGCCATGCGTAAAGAATTGTTGAATAGCCGTTCGGTACGTCTGGAGGGATTAGGCACTTTCACGATGAAAGCTTGTACACAAGGGCATGGAGTGGATCAAGAGGAAGAGGTGAGTCCGAATCAGGTGGCGGCTCTTCGTTGTCTGTTTACTCCGGAATATACTCGTCCCGCAGCTATCGGCACTACCCGTGCTTTGCTTCAGGGAGTGGAATTCCAGAAAGTCAGTGCGATAGGGGGAACAATTAATGGCGGATCGGGTAGTGGAGATATTGTGGATGATCCGACAGCCTGATAAAATTTATTGCTGATATAATAATTATTGACAGCGGAAGGAGGATAAAGAGTATGAAGAAAACGGGATGGAATATTATATTGAAGTTGATTATTGCTGTGGCAAGTGCTGTAGCCGGTGTAATAGGCGGGCAGGCTATGACATTATAAAAACGGAATTAATAACCAAACAGGGTGAACTCCCGATAGCCATTAGAGGCTTTCGGGAGTTTTTCTTTTCCCCATGATCTTGTCTATAATCAGAGCGATGGCTCCATCACCGGTTACGTTACAAGCTGTACCGAAACTGTCCATGGCAATGTAGAGGGCGATCATCAATGCCTGGGCCGATTCATCGAAACCGAGCATGGACTGGAGGATGCCTAAAGAAGCCATAATAGCGCCTCCAGGAACGCCGGGAGCGGCAATCATCGTGATGCCGAGCATGAAAATGAAACCTGCAAACAGGGAAAAATCGAAAGGCATGCCCTGCATCATCATTAAGGCTAAAGCACAGGCCACAATCTTCAGGGTGCTTCCGGATAAATGAATGGTGGCGCAAAGCGGGATGACAAATCCGGCTATATCGGCTGATACACCGTTCTTCTTGGTCTGTTCGAGTGTGACAGGGATGGTGGCGGCTGATGACTGAGTGCCTAAAGCGGTGAAATAAGCCGGCAGCATCCGTCCCAACAAGCGGAACGGGTTTTTACGGACAAACAATGCCGCAATGCAATATTGAAAAACCAGCAAGAAAATATGTAGTATGAAAATGACACCGATAATTTTAATAAACACCATAAGGATGGAGAATACTTGTCCGGAGTGTGTCATATTGAGGAAAATACCAAAGATGTAAATGGGCAGCAACGGGAGGATGACTGCGCTTATCATACGTACGATGATCTCTTGAAAGTCTCGTGCTACGTTTTTCAGGGCGTCACTATGCAGGCTTGCCAACCCCAGGCCGAGGGTAAAGGCAAGGACCAGTGCCGTCATGACATTCATCAAGGGTGGAATGGCAACAGAGAAATAGGGTAGGATTCCTTGCGCCTCACTCACTTCGTCGAGAGGTGCTCCCGGAGTAATGAGCGAAGGGAAAATGGCGGCTCCGGTGAAGTAGGACAGAAATCCGGAGAAAAGAGTGGCACCATATGCAATGAGTGCCGTGACAAGCAGCATTCGTCCGGCTCCTTTACCAATATCGGCTATGGCAATGGTAACCAGTCCGAGAATGATAAGAGGTATGGAGAAATTGAGGAATTCTCCAAAGATGGAGTTGAAGGTCACGAACAGCCGTACTAAAGGTGTCGGCAGGAAATTTCCGATAGCGATACCAAGTATAATAGCTATGATGATACGTGGCAAAAGTCCTATGTGTATTTTCTTCATTACGAGGTTTTAGCAGTTTGTTGCAAAAGTAATACTTTTTTCTGAAACTATCCGAACAAATATTTTCGATATGTGTTATAGATAATAAGAAAAAGAACAAAAAATCAACCAATTTAGATACATATTACAATTATGGCAACTCAGAATAAAACAGATATAGGCCTGATTGGTTTAGCTGTGATGGGAGAAAATTTAGCTCTGAACATGGAAAGCAGAGGTTGGAGCGTATCGGTGTATAATCGTACGGTACCGGGTGTGGAAGAAGGCGTGGTGGAACGTTTCATCAACGGAAGGGCTAAAGGCAAGCATATAGAGGGCTTCACGGATATAGAGGCTTTTGTAGAATCGATCGCTTTGCCTCGTAAGATAATGATGATGGTACGTGCCGGTAGTCCGGTGGATGAGCTGATGGAGCAACTTTTCCCGTATCTTTCTCCGGGTGATATATTGATTGACGGTGGTAACTCGAATTATGAAGATACGAACCGAAGAGTGAAACTGGCAGAGTCGAAAGGTTTTCTGTTCGTCGGTGCCGGTGTTTCGGGCGGAGAAGAGGGAGCTTTGAACGGAGCTTCTATCATGCCGGGCGGTTCGGAGAAAGCATGGGAAGAGGTGAAACCGATTTTGCAGAGCATTGCGGCCCAAGCGCCGGATGGTACTCCGTGCTGTCAGTGGGTGGGACCTGCCGGATCGGGACATTTTGTGAAAATGATACACAACGGGATAGAGTATGGTGATATGCAGTTGATTGCTGAAGCTTATTGGGTGATGAAGGAGCTGCTGGATATGACTAACGAGGAGATGGCATCTGTGTTCACCCGTTGGAATGAAGGTAAACTACGGAGTTATCTGATAGAAATTACAGGTAATATACTCCGCCATAAAGATAAGACAGGAGCCTATCTGATTGATAAGATCCTGGATGCCGCCGGACAGAAAGGGACAGGCAAATGGTCGGTGATTAATGCCATGGAATTAGGTATGCCACTGGGATTGATTGCTACGGCTGTTTTTGAACGCAGTTTGTCGGCCCGGAAGGAGCTGCGTGAAGCCGCTGCCCGGCAATATCAATGTGGGCACTCGATGGCTGTATATAATAAACAAGATACGGAAAAAGAGATTTTCTCGGCATTGTATGCTTCGAAACTGGTTTCGTATGCTCAAGGGTTTGCGGTGTTGCAACGTGCTTCCGATACATTTGGATGGAACCTCGATCTGGCTTCGATTGCACGGATGTGGAGAGGCGGTTGTATTATTCGCAGTGTTTTTCTGAATGATATTGCTGCGGCATTTGAGGCAAAAGAAAAGCCTAAACATCTGCTGCTGGCCCCTTATTTTGAAGAAGAGATCAAAGGTCTGTTGTCCGGCTGGAAGAACCTGGTGGCACAAGCCATGCGTGAGGAACTGCCTGTTCCGGCTTTCTCTTCGGCTTTGAATTATTTCTATTCGTTAGTGTCGGCTGATCTTCCGGCCAATCTGGTACAGGCACAGCGCGATTATTTCGGTGCTCATACATTTGAGCGGAAAGAAGAGTTACGAGGAGTCTTTTTCCATGAAAACTGGACAGGACACGGAGGAGATACAAAGTCGGGTACGTATAATGTATAAGCAAAAAAAGAAATATGAGTAAATTTGTAATGACTATCTTTGGTGCTTCGGGTGACTTGACGAAGCGTAAGTTGATGCCGGCATTGTATTCGTTGTATGTAGCCAAGCGTCTTCCGGAAGAATTTGAAATTCTCGGGGTGGGACGTACGGTTTATGAAGATGCGGACTATCGGACTTACATTTATAATGAGATGGAGAAATTTGTGAAGTCGGAAGAGCAGAATAAGGAGAAGATGGACGCTTTCGTTGGACATCTTCAGTATCTGGCAATAGACCCGGCATTGGAAAGCGGATACGGACAGCTTCGCCTGCGCATTGAAGAACTGAGCGGAGATAGCCGGCCGGATGACCTGCTGTTTTACCTCGCTACGCCTCCATCATTGTATGGTGTGATTCCGTTGCACCTGAAGTCGGTGCATCTGAATAGAGGCCGTGCACGAATTATCGTTGAAAAGCCATTCGGGTATGATCTGGAATCGGCTGAGAAACTGAATAAAATTTATGCTTCTGTATTCGACGAACATCAGATTTACCGAATCGATCATTTCTTAGGTAAAGAAACGGCTCAGAACCTGTTAGCTTTTCGTTTTGCCAATGGTATTTTTGAGCCTTTATGGAACCGTAATTATATAGATTATGTGGAAGTGACCGCCGTGGAGAATCTCGGAATCGAGCAACGCGGCGGTTTTTATGATACTACGGGTGCACTGAGGGATATGGTACAGAATCATCTGATCCAGCTCGTGGCATTGACTGCTATGGAACCTCCCGCTGTGTTTAATGCGGATAATTTCCGTAATGAAGTGGTGAAGGTATACGAGTCTCTGACTCCTTTGACCGAAACGGATTTGAGTGAACATATTGTCCGGGGGCAATATACGGCAGGGGGAAATAAAAGGGGGTATCGGGAAGAGAAAAATATTTCACCCGACTCACGTACCGAGACTTATATTGCAATGAAACTGGGTATCAGTAACTGGCGGTGGAGTGGAGTACCTTTTTATATCAGGACCGGAAAACAGATGCCGACAAAAGTGACTGAGATAGTGGTGCATTTCCGTGAAACTCCTCATCAGATGTTCCATTGCGCGGGTGGTAATTGTCCGAGAGCCAATAAGCTGATATTGCGTTTGCAGCCCAATGAAGGTATTGTGTTGAAATTTGGCATGAAAGTGCCGGGACCCGGATTTGAGGTCAAACAGGTAACGATGGATTTCAGTTATGATCAGTTGGGGGGCGTCCCCGGCGGAGATGCCTATGCCCGTCTGATAGAAGACTGTATCCTGGGCGACCAGACCCTCTTTACACGGAGTGATGCAGTAGAAGCATCCTGGCATTTCTTCGATCCGATTCTGCGTTATTGGAATGAACATCCCGAGGCGCCGTTGTATGGTTATCCTGCTGGAACTTGGGGACCTTTGGAGAGTGAGGCTATGATGCATGAGCATGGTGCCGAATGGACCAATCCATGCAAGAACTTAACAAACACAGATCAATATTGCGAGCTATGAAACCCTACATTTTTCCTTCGTCCATAGAGACGGCACGTGCACTGATATTACATTTGGTGAAACTGATGTTAGATGAACCGGACAGGACCTTTTGTATCGCGTTTAGTGGTGGAAGCACTCCGGCACTGATGTTTGACTTATGGGCGAATGAATATACGGATATCACTCCTTGGGAACGACTGAAAGTGTTTTGGGTAGATGAACGTTGTGTGCCTCCCGAAAATTCGGACAGTAATTATGGCATGATGCGGTCGTTGTTGCTGAGTATTGTACCTATTCCGTACGAGAATGTGTTTCGAATACAGGGGGAGAAGAATCCGAAGAAGGAGGCTGCCCGCTATTCGAAGCTGGTGATGAAAGAAGTGCCGGTGGAGAATGAGTTCCCGGTATTTGACGTAGTGCTGCTGGGAGCAGGTAATGACGGACATACATCGTCTATCTTTCCCGGACAGGAAGAATTGCTTTCAACTGATCATATATATGAGGCGAATTTTAATCCGAATAACGGTCAAAAGAGAATAGCTTTGACAGGACTTCCGATTTTGAATGCCCGAAGGATCATCTTCCTGATAACAGGAAGGGTGAAAAGTCCGGTTGTAGAAGATATCTTCTATTCGGGAGATACCGGACCGGCCGCCTATATAGCGCATCATGCCGATAACGTGGAACTATTTATGGATAATGCAGCTGCTGAAAAAGTCATTCGCGGATAAGAAATAAAAAAAACGTCCGACCTTCACAGGCCGGACGTTTTTCGTTCTATTTGAATACGTTATTTACATACAACAATTAAACAGTATGATAATTAAAATAACAACTCAACAAAATGGAATCCGGGAGAATCACTTCGGCCGGATTGGCTTATCTCACTTAAATGTGACTTACGTAATAATTATGACTAATTAATGTATTGGCAAAGATAGCTGGTTCTGTGTTGCGGGGCAATCACTCGATTTAGGTATTGTGAAGAAGGCAATCACTATAAGTAGGGATTGAACCGGGAGGAAATGAGGAGGGTGCTTTGTTTTATGGCCTTTAAGTTGTAAATTTGCGGAAAAACAAGAGTAAGATGGAATATAAGTTTGACGAACAGAGTGTGAAAGAATTAATGGAATGGGCACAGACTGCACAGTTGCCTCAGGAACTGGAACTGAGTAAAGCGGAGCGTATTTTTGATGTAAAACTTTGTATAGAATCTGATTTATCGTGTATCAGGGCCCATTATCCCGATGCTTTCTACAATCCGGCTATAACTCGTCTTTATCGTATCAGGGAGAAGCTGGAGGAGAAATGAGGTACGGGGATGCCTAAGTAACTTCGCAAAAGTACGTAACCCACTTGATTTCTGTGGAAAAATTCTACAGAAAATGTGGAATATTTCTTCGTATTCCACTATTTCAATAAAGGCTGTTATAATATAATTCTTTGAAAATGAAGATCTAATCCGGATCTACACAAGTCTGGCATGTGCATTGCATAACAATATTCAGATGTTTAGTTATAGTTAGTAGATCTAGAACAATTAAGTTTTCAAGAATTATGAAAAAGGTATTAGTAGCATTGGTAATAGTAATGGGATTGGGATTTTCAGTAGCAAAAGCAGATGAACCTCTAAAGAAAAAGTCCCCGAAAGTGGAACAAAGAGATTCGCGGGAAGACTTTACACCTATTGAGGTTAATAATCTTCCTGAAGCGGTGATTGATGAGTTATCCTGCGAAGGAGCATTGATTAAAGAAGCTTTTATTGCTTATAGTCGTTCGGAGGGTAAACTCTACAAAGTGATTATATTGTCGAGTGATTTTCATGAACAGGCTGTATTCTTGAATGAAAGAGGGAATATACTGAATAGATAGTTTCCCAATCTTTGAAGAAAGCACACAACTTAATTTATGTCAGGCCCCGACTCGAAAGAGCCGGGGCGTTTTAGTTTCATCAGTACAAAAAGCCAGGGAGATGTGTTCGAGGGACATTTCTTTATAATTTTCCGGCTTTTGAGAAATCTTTTGGCTATGAAATAAAAGCATTGTGTTCTATGTTTTATGATTCGCTTCATTGCAATTATAATTATAGGTTGAATTCTTTATAGGTTTCAGAATAATTCATATCTTTGAAACTGTAACTAAAATTAATCAATAATGAAGCAAATACAACCTGTTTTTTTAGCTATGAAGTTTTCTTTTCTTATTTTCTTCTTTTTTAGTTTGCCTGTCGGTGCACAAAGTATTTTTCAGAAATACGGGCGTTTCCTGACTGAACCTCGTTCATATGTGTGTTATCGTACGGATGGTAAACTGAAAATAGATGGCAAACTGGATGAAGTTTCGTGGCAGAAGGCAAAACCGACAGCTCCGTTTGTAGATATCAGCGGGAGGGGTTTCCTACACCTAAATATGAAACTACGGCCAAGATGCTGTGGGACGATGAATATCTTTATATAGGGGCGATGTTGCAGGAGGATGATATCAAGGCACGTCTTACACAGCGGGATACTATTATTTATTATGATAATGATTTTGAGGTTTTCATAGATCCTGACTGGGACGGGCACAACTATTTTGAAATAGAAACCAACGCGCGTGGGGTCATATTCGACCTAATGCTGGACAGGCCTTATCGGTCTGGTGGAAACTTTATGGTACAATGGGATTGTCCGGGATTAAAGTTGGCCATTCATCGCGAAGGTACGCTGAATAAGTCGAAAGACAAAGATAAATATTGGAGTGTGGAGATGGCTATTCCACATAAAGCATTGACTATGAATTTCAATAATCCATTGAAAGCTGGTAATTGCTGGCGAATTAATTTTTCACGTGTACAATGGCTGAAGGCAGGAGGACCTGAAGAAAATTGGGTTTGGACACCTACCGGAAAAGTTGATATGCATATGCCGGATCGTTGGGGATATTTGTTTTTTGCTGACGAGAAAGTAGGAACACCCGAACATACTTTTGCATTACCGTATAATGCTTCTGTGTATAAACTGCTTTGGGCTATGTTCTATGTACAACAGGAAAGGTATGCGAAAGAGAAAAATTATCTGCGTACGGAACAGGATTTCTTCCTGACAGATGCCGAATTGAAGGGTCTCCCGCAAGGTGCGCAAATCTCGGTTGAAGCCACTCGGAATACATATCAAATAGCCATTACAGTTCCGGGTGAAGGCAGACGTTACATCATTAATAATGAGGGACGGTTTTGGACAGAAAAGGTTGCTCCGCGTCAAGTGAAGAACTGGGTGTGGACACGTATAAATAAGAGTAAAAGTGAAGCGGATTACCGCCAATGGTTTGCCCTGCTTAAAGAGTGCGGCATCAGCGGGGTGATGTTTGAAGGATATGATGAAAACCTATACCGCATGTGTAAGGAAGCCGGTCTTGAAGCTCATTTCTGGAAGTGGACAATGAATCGTGCCGAATTGCTCAATGTACATCCCGATTGGTTTGCGGTGAATCGTAAGGGGGAGTCTACGCATGATAAGCCTGCTTATGTGGATTATTACCGTTTTCTTTGTCCCAACCATGAAGGAGTGGCCCAATATTTGGCAGATGATTATGTGAAGATAGCTCATTTACCCTATGTAGATGGAGTACATTTGGACTATGTTCGTTTCCCGGATGTAGTTCTGCCTGTCAGCTTGTGGAAAAATTATGGAATAGAACAGACAAGTGAACATCCTGAATATGATTATTGCTATTGTGATGTTTGCCGTACTAAATTTAAAGAACAAACAGGGCGTGATCCGTTGGAGTTAAAGTACCCGATGGAAGATCAGTCATGGATCAATTTCCGCTTGGATGCGATCAGTCGTGTTGTCGACCAAATTACAAAAGCGGTGAAAGCCGATGGGAAAGCAATTTCTGCTGCTGTATTCCCCGGTCCTTCTATGGCCAAGAAAATGGTGCGTCAGGATTGGGGTAACTGGTCGCTGGATGCTTATTTCCCGATGATCTATAATGGTTTTTATTACGAAGGACCGGAATGGATCGGGCGTTCGGTTCAAGAGAGTGTTAAGACCGTTGACGGACGTGCGAAAGTGTATGCCGGACTGATGTTTCCCGATATAAAGAACGATTTTGAGAAAGCATTGGATGAAGCATTTGATAACGGTGCATCCGGTGTTTCATTCTTTGACGGACCATCAGACGAATATCTGCATCAGTTTAAAGCCTATCTGGACAAGAAAGGATTAAAGACGGAATAAAAGATTCGAATGTACTTTGTATTTATGAACAGAGGCGGCCCCGATAAGGCTGCCTCTATTTGTAAGATATTGATTCTTAAAATGTTATTTCCGTGATAAATATCCCTGTTTTGTTTTTCGGCTGACATTATATACATTTGCAGCATAAAAACAATTACATATGTATAAAAACATTTTAATATTAGGTCGTGGAATTGGGCAAGTGATGTTTCAGAATAATGCTCTCTCCGGTGGGTTGATGTTATTAGGAATTGCTTTTAATTCATGGCAACTCGCAGTTTTATCTGTACTCGGTACAGTCGTTAGCACTTTGACAGCTTCATTATCCGGATATGATAAGGAGGATATTCGTAACGGATTGTATGGTTTTAATGGGACATTGGTCGGTATTGCAATTGGAGTCTTTATGGAAATCAATGTTACATCTATATTATTGCTTATCTCAGGCTCTGCTTTCTCCACATGGGTTGCGCGTTGTTTTCGTAATCAGAACAGAGTATCGGGATTGACAGCACCCTTTATTTTTGTTGTATGGCTTCTGCTTGTTGGGTGTCATTATCTATACCCTTCTTTACTGTTATCTTCATCGTTGGAAAAGCCTGAACTAACAATGGATATTTTCCGTTCATTCTGCTTAAATATCGGTCAGGTGATGTTTCAGGGAAATATACTTTCGGGATTATTTTTTCTTTTAGGGATCCTGATTAATTCTCGTATGAATGCTCTGTATACACTGACCGGTGCAATACTTCCTTTATTTATGATTTTATATCCACATACTGATCTTGCTGCATGGAATTTGGGATTATTAGGATATAACGGAGTGCTTTGTGCCATAGCCTTGGGAGATAAGACAGGCATAGGAGTAGTCAAAGCGATATTTTCTATCATACTGTCTATCGTTCTGCAGTTAACGGGTATGCATATGGGCATAGTGACTTTAACGGCACCATTTGTCTTTTCCGTATGGATTACCGGGGGCCTGTTCAGTGTTTTCAGAAGTAAATCCTGAGAAGCTAAATAGGATATAATAGCGGTATCGATGTTTCTAGTACCGTTGTAAAACGGATATGGCGGCTTATCAGGCCGCCTTTCTTTTTATAATATTCTTTAGATTACAAGGTTTCCATCCAATTATATATTAGATTTCATTTTTATCAGTAGTAAGATAATGCTGATTTACAACCACTTCATGATTGT
>OATK01001128.1_pt1 | contig 18664 bp, 14 predicted proteins | sample 1516611 | NCBI WGS metagenome assembly OATK01 (sample SAMEA2579947, study PRJEB22360) | human gut metagenome | biome: human gut; feature: human-associated habitat; material: faeces | place: Denmark | collected 2008/2010 | reverse complement strand
CAACTATTAATAAAATGTAAAATATTGCAAATATAAAGTTTTTGTGATATAATAAAAAAAAGCACAAGGAGATTGATTTTCGTTAGCGTTACGCAACGGTGTATTTAATGTTAGACACGCGTCTGATTTTATCCTTAAATTTACGTTGTATGGTGTTTACACGTAATTATGATAAGGTAGAATTCCTTGTGCTTTTGCTTTTTTGAGGAGGTATTGTAGTGGACGATGCAGATAAAATAAAAAAAGATTTCTTGAAATTACAAACAAGACAAGATGTGGCTGATATCCTTGGAATGAAAGATAGTAGTTTGCGCTTTTTTTTATATGGTAAAAGACCGGATAATATGTATGTTGAGTGTTCTATTAAGAAAAGAGATGGTGGGACTAGAGAAATTTGTGTGCCACAAGATAAATTAAAGAGTATTCAAAGAAAACTACTTCGAATATTGGAAACTGTATATAATAAGAAACCGGCGGTGCATGGATTTGTTGTTGATAGAAATAGTTATACCAATGCTAAAAATCATTGTAAAAGATCGTTGGTTTTTAATATTGATTTAAAAGATTTCTTTACTCAAATTCATTTTGGTCGTGTAATGGGAATGTTAAAAAGTAAGCCATATTGTCTTGGAGATGAAGCAGCGATGGTTATTGCTCAGCTTGCTTGTTATAAAGGGAAATTGCCACAAGGTGCCCCGACTTCTCCTATTATTTCAAATATGATATGTGCACCGCTAGATACTCAATTAACGAAATTGGCTAAAAAATACAAGATGATATATTCTAGGTATGCGGATGATATAACTTTTTCTACATATAAGTATAAATTTCCAAGTGAAGTGGTAAATGTCGTAGCAGACAATGTTATAATTGGGATTGAATTAGCAGAAATACTTAATAGGAATTCTTTTGAAGTTAATTCCAAGAAAATAAATTTGAGAACACGAAATGAAAGGCAGGAGGTTACAGGTTTAGTAGTAAATAAGTTTGTTAATCTTAAGAGAGAGTATTTAAGACAAATAAGAGCAATATTGCATAAGTGTAGAAAAAAAGGGGTATATGAAGCGGCGAAGGAATATGTAGAGAGAGGGTATTGTAGCAATAGAAAAATTATTGAGATTTTTTCTAAAGAGGAAAAAACAGAAAAAAATGAAGAGATAGTTTTAGCATGGTTTGAAAAAGTAATAAAAGGAAAGGTTGAATATATTAAATGTATACGTGGCGAAGAGAGTACATATTTTCTCAAGTATGCATTAGAAGTGAACGAAATTTTTGAAAAAGAAGTTTTTCTGCTTACAAAGCAGATTCAATTTTATGAAAATTGTGACAACTGGTGTTATATTCTCGAAAGTAAATCGGAAACTCATCCAAGCCAAGGCTCAGGCTTTTTGTTGCGTGATTTTGGCGTAATCACTAATTATCATGTGACTGAGGATAAGGAATTTTACCGTGTAAGCACTCATAAGGGTGAAGAGATTTGTACAGTTTGCCGTAACTTATCATTGGTATCGGAAGATAAAGACCTTGATTATGCGTTGTATTCAAACGCTAAATCTAAAAATGAAGGATGGGAATTAGGAAATTCTAATAAATTACAAGCGGGGATTAAAATTATAATAGTAGGTTTTCCTAACTATAATAAGGGAGATACGCCATATATCCAAAATTGTGAGATTACGAGCAAAAAAATATATATGGGAAAGGAGATATTTACAGTGAGTGGACGTATCGTCCATGGTGCAAGTGGTGGAGTGGTTCTCGATGAAAATTACAAAGTTGTTGGCATTATACATTGTGGTCCTAATAGTTATGATGAAGAGGAAGAGCATATTTTGCCTGGAATAATTCCTATAAATGATGTGGTTCAACACATAAAAAGTTCTTCCAGTTAGGACATTCTTCGTCGATATATGGTTATTCATTAGAAAACCAGACAGGAAAAACATTTTCATCTTATTTTTATAAAAAAACGTTGGTTGCAAATGGTTGAACTGTAAGGGGCAAACCAGTGGTGGTATTGCCACCTTTACAGTTCAACCATTGCTTTCCATAGGATTCATAGCTATGGCTATCATTACAAAAAACTACTTAGAATTCATGTTGAAAATTCTTGTATTAGCACAGAGACATTTTTTATTAGCAGAAGCTTCGAAAAATAACATTTCCCATATTAGCAGAATGGAAAATAATGGTTACAAAAAGTGTAAAAAGAAAACCGTTGGTGCAGAACTTAAAAAGTGTCAAACCAACGGTTTTAAGCGTTCCCGAGAGGATTCGAACCTCCGACCTACCGCTTAGGAGGCGGTCGCTCTATCCAGCTGAGCTACGAGAACAGATGGCTCCCAAGGAAATGTTATACTGCCCCTTAGGAGGGGGCTGTTATATCCATTTAACTATGAGAGCATGCCGGCTCGAATCCTTCGAGCCGGAATATCAAAACATGTAAATCTTTTACAGATATTTCTTCAGCAGATCCACTTTGTCAAGTTTCTCCCAAGGGAGGTCGAGATCGTTGCGGCCGAAATGTCCGTAAGCTGCGGTAGCCTTGTAGATTGGGCGACGCAGGTCGAGCATCTGGATGATGCCGGCTGGACGCAGGTCGAAGTTCTCACGGATGATATCGACTAACTTGTCTTCGGAAAGTTTGCCGGTGCCGAAAGTATCGATGCGGATCGAAGTCGGAGAAGCGACGCCGATCGCATAGGAAAGCTGGATCTCAGCTTTGTCACAAAGGCCGGCAGCTACGAGATTCTTTGCTACGTAGCGGGCTGCGTAAGCAGCAGAACGGTCTACTTTCGTGCAGTCTTTACCGGAGAAAGCACCGCCGCCGTGACGAGCCCATCCACCGTAAGTATCGACGATGATCTTGCGGCCGGTCAGACCGCTGTCGCCGTTTGGACCGCCGATGACAAAACGTCCCGTTGGATTGATATAATATTTTGTGTCATCGTCCAAAAGTTCTGCAGGGAGAATTGGATCAATAACTTTTTTACGGATATCTTCTTTAATCTGATCCCAGCTGACATCTTCGCTGTGCTGGCTGGAGATGACAACGGCATCGATACGGGAAGGATTTCCGGCTTCGTCGTATTCTACCGTTACCTGGGATTTTCCGTCCGGACGCAGGTAAGGAAGCGTTCCGTCTTTGCGGACCTTCGATAATTGGAGGGAAAGACGGTGAGCTAGGTGGATCGGATATGGCATGTATTCGTCGGTTTCGTTGGTAGCATAGCCGAACATCATACCCTGGTCGCCGGCACCGATTGCTTCGATCTGGCTGTCGGTAAGTTTTGCTTCCAGAGCCTTGTCAACGCCCATGGCGATGTCTGTAGACTGCTTGTCCAATGCCACCATAACACCGCAAGTGTTAGCATCGAAGCCCTTTTCTGAAGCATCATAGCCGATTTCGCGAATCGTATTACGGATAATATTTTGTAAGTCAACCTGAGCCGTCGTGGTCACTTCACCCATGACCAATACAAGGCCGGTAGTAATTGCTGTTTCACATGCTACACGGCTCATAGGATCCTGTGCAAGCAATGCGTCCAAGATTGCGTCAGAAATCTGATCACAAATTTTATCTGGATGTCCTTCTGTTACGGATTCAGAAGTAAATAGTATTTTACTCATCATTAAACCTCATTTCTGTTGCATAAAATGTCTCACACCTTAGCATACAACAAAAAAGGGCAAACGTCAAGAAATTCTTGCGTCTGCCCAGTGGATTTTTGTGGGTTTGTCCGGTAAATTTCATAAATTACAGACGATCTGCCAATTCGTAGATCAGTTTCTCTGTTTTTTCCCATCCGAGACAAGGGTCTGTGATGGATTTTCCATAGACGTGGTCACCGATCTTCTGGTTACCGTCTTCGATATAACTTTCGATCATAAGACCTTTCACCATATTGTGGATATCTTTGGAAATGCGGCGGTTTTCAAGCACTTCCTTGGAAATACGGATCTGCTGTTCAAAATGTTTGCCGGAGTTTGCGTGGTTTGTATCTACGATAACAGCCATATTTTCAAGATTTCTCTCGCTGTAAATCTCATGGAGAAGAAGCAGGTCTTCGTAATGGTAGTTTGGAAGGCTGCGTCCGTGTTTGTTTACACTTCCGCGAAGGATCGCATGCGTAAGCGGATTTCCCTGTGTCTCTACTTCCTGCTGGCGGTAGATGAAATGGTGGCCGCACTGGGCTGCTTCGATGGAATTAAGCATAACCGAAAGGTAACCGCTGGTTGGGTTTTTCATACCACATGGAACCTCAATTCCGCTGGCAGTCAGGCGGTGCTGCTGGTTTTCTACCGAACGCGCGCCGACAGCGATATAAGAAAGAATGTCAGAAAGATATTCGTAATTTTCAGGGTAAAGCATTTCATCGGCACAAGACATACCCGTCTGCTCTACGACAGCGATATGCGTCTCACGGATAGAATGAAGACCTTTGAGCATGTCCTCTTTTTCTTCCGGATTAGGCTGGCTTGCCATTCCTTTATATCCTTTTCCGGTCGTTCTTGGTTTATTGGTATAAACACGAGGAACGATAAAAATTTTATCTGCGACCTTTTCCTGGATTTTTGCCAGGCGCAAGGTGTAGTCAATAACAGCTTCTTCGTTATCTGCTGAACAAGGTCCGATGATCAAAGCAAAAAGATCGCTTTTTCCCATAAAAATATCACGCAGGACAGCATCTCTGCTTTTTTTGATCTTTGCGACTTTTTCCGATACGGGAATTTCTCGTTTGACCTCGTCGGGGTCAGGTAAGCGACGTAAAATATTCATAACAGTATCCTCCAATCTTATCGTATTTCACGATACCATTGAAAAAGAGCGATGTCAAGCAAAAAAACATTATGAAAATGAAAAGAAATGTGTTAAAATAAAATTATCTTTGAGAAAAAACAGGGAAAGCTGGGTGAAATCGAGGAAAAATGAGTAAAAATAATAAAAAAAAGAAAAACGTAAAAAAGACAAGAAATACGTTTATTATATTGGCGGTCTGTCCGATCATGGTACTTATTCTGATGGTGACACTTTTTGCCTATGGGGAAATGAAAAGCATCCGCAGTACGTATCAGATTTCAGCGGAAGATATGCCGTCGCCGTACAGCTTGTTCGACCGTGTGCTCCTGTTAAACTCGTATACCAAATACGATTATATGGATCTGCAGGACCGTGCCATGAGGGATCCGAAGGTATTTCTAGACAATGAATATCTGAACAAAGAAAACAATTATTTGAAAGAAAAATACTCCTTTCTGGCAGTGATCGTGGACGGCGGATTTACATTTTTTGGAGATTTCGACCAGTATGATTATGTATATCGGGATCTGTTGGTGGCCAATAATAATTATTCCGAGGAAAGCGGCCAGTATTGCGGAAAAGAAGATAAGAAATTTTTATTTAAAAAACTGGGCGTCATAATGCCGGATGGACGAACCGGAAGCGTGTGCATTGTAACGGACCTCAATGTAAATCTTCCCCATATTACTGTATTTTACGTCGGTCTTTTGGGAATGATCATTATTGTCTGTGTTCTGATTGTTGTCGGAATCATTGGGCATACTTATTATAATGTCTTTGTGCCGATACGGCAGCTTCAGGTGGCGGCGATCCATATCAGTGAAGGGGATCTCGAATATGAACTGCCGTCGATTGAAGGCAGCGAATTTGATGGACTGTATAAGGATTTCGATACGATGCAGACTAAATTGCGGGAGACGACGGAGGAGAGAAACAGGGCAGATGCACTGACAAAAGAAGTAATTGGCAATATTTCCCATGACCTTAAAACGCCGCTTACGGCGATCAAAGGCTATGCAGAGGGAATTATGGATGGTGTGGCGGCGACGCCGGAACGAATGGAGCGGTATGTCAAAACGATTCATTCAAAGGCGGTGGATATGGCAGGTCTTGTTGATGAACTTTCGTATTTCACAAAAATTTATCAAAAAGTGGAAGATTTCCGCTTCGCTCCGGTAAAAGCAAGTTATTTTTTTGCGGAGTGCATCAGTGGAATGAGCCTGGATCTGGAAACCCGCAATATACAGCTTTTGTATCAATGTGATGTCGGCGAAGACGTTGAGATTGTCATTGATGAAGAAAAAATAAAAAGAGTTGTTGCAAATATAGTAGAGAATGCGGTAAAATATATACAAAGGGAACAGGGAATGATCCTTGTCAATGTAGAAGATCAAGGTCCTTTTATCCAAGTCATGATTCGTGATAATGGAAAAGGGATAGGTAAAGAGGAACTGCCATTTATCTTTGAGCGGTTTTACCGGACAGACAGTTCCCGAAATTCACGAACCGGCGGCAGCGGCTTAGGACTTGCGATTGCAAAAAAGATCATGGACGAGCACGGTGGACGCATTTGGGCAGAAAGCGAGCTTGGAAAAGGGACAGAGGTATACTTTACATTAAAAAAGGAAACAGAACAAAAGGAGGAACATGATGAGTAAGAGAATTTTGATTGTAGAGGACGAATTACCAATTGCAGAATTGGAAAAGGATTATTTGGAATTGAGTGGTTTTGAGGTTGTGATCTGCAGCGATGGTACCGAAGGTATGAAGATGGCGACGACAGAAAAATTTGATATGGTGATACTGGATCTTATGCTTCCGGGAACGGACGGTTTTGAAATCTGCAAAAAGATTCGCGAGACATCCGAGATTCCGATTATGATGGTTTCAGCAAAGAAAGAAGACATCGACAAGATCCGCGGACTCGGACTGGGAGCCAATGACTATATGACCAAGCCATTCAGCCCAAGTGAACTTGTGGCTCGTGTAAAGGCGCATTTGGAGCGTTATAAAAAATTAGTCGGCAGTGCGATGAAAGAAGAAAATGAAGTCATCGAGGCGGGCGGATTGAAGATCGACCGTACGGCGCGCCGTGTTTATGTGGACGGTGTCGAGAAGAATCTTACGACAAAAGAATTTGATCTTTTGTTCTTCCTCGCACAGCATCCAAACCGCGTATTTTCGAAAGAAGAACTTTTGGAAGAAGTGTGGCAGCTGAGTCCGGTCGGTGCAGACATTGCGACCGTTACGGTTCATATCAAAAAAATCCGTGAAAAGATTGAAAAAGATACCCAGAATCCGCAGTACATTGAGACGGTTTGGGCAGTCGGCTACCGATTTATTGTAAAAGAAGCAGAATAAATCTTATCAAAATGGTTCATACTAACCGGGTATGACAGATACGTAAGCACATCGAGGAACCCCGGAAAGGAGAATACCCATGAACCATGTAAAAAAATACAAAAAAGTATTGATCTTATTAGGAACTGCATGTGTAATTTATGTAAGCTTTTGCTATATTTTACCACTTGTGGTTCCTTTTGTATTGGCGCTGGTATTTGCCAAAGCTTTGCAGCCGTGGACGAAAAAAATACATACGGCGACACATCTGAATCGGAAAGTATGCAGTGTTCTTATGGTGGTTGTAAGCCTCGGTGCGCTGGGGTGTTTTTTATTTTATATCGGATATTTGTGCACCAGCCAGCTCGTCGAATTTATCCGTCATCTTCCCGGGCAGGCGGGAGCTTTGTCGCATCTCTGCCAAGGCGGCTGTGGTTCCATCGACAATCTGCTTGCGCTGTCAAAGGGAACCAGTTACCGGTGGCTGGAGGCGAGAATGAGTGATATGGATGGACAGATCGCGAGTGTATTGCTGCCTCAGATCACCGGGAGCATTCCGCGGATGTTTCTGCGCATCGGAGAATGGGGCGCCGGGTTCGTCGTATTTTTAATGGCGGTGCTCCTGCTGTCATTGGAAGAGAGAACCGAAGTGCGCTATCCGGCACTTGTGCCTTACGTGAAGAAACTAAAAATCGCGGGATTTGCTTATCTCAAAGCGCAGGGGCTGCTTTTATTTTTTATCGCAGTCATTTCGACGATCGTATTGCTTCTGCTCAAAAATCCGTATGCGGTGCTGATGGGAATCCTGATCGCGATCGTCGATGCATTTCCGGTTCTTGGAAGCGGCACAATTTTAATTCCATGGGCGGTCTTTTCGTGGATCCAGAAGGATTATGTGGCCGCCGCCGTGCTTTTGACGCTGTATGTGGTCACAATGGTCGTCCGCGAAGTGCTGGAGCCGAAACTTATGGGAAAAGAAATGGGGTTAAGGCCGCTTTACGTGCTTTTGTCCGTGTATGTGGGTCTGAAATTGTTCGGCGTCGGAGGGATCGTGCTTGGTCCGATCGGGCTTACGATATTAAAAACGGTATTTGAACAGACATCTTTTAGTCATACAACCTGACCTTTCCTCATACAATGTTAAAACATGAAGGAGGGGTGCAAGTTGGAAGATAAGGTGGAGAAAAGTCTGGCAAATTATGATCTGACTGTCAAACGGCGCTACCGCCACCGCGGAGGGTGGCTGCTGGAAACGACGCAGGGACCGAAACTGCTGCGCGAATACGAGCAGATCCGGGGACATTTTGCCTTTGAAAATAAAATAAAAGAAATTTTAGTGCTGCGGGGATTTGAGCGGGTTGATAAAGCGCTGAAAAATAATGCCGATGAGTACGTGACAGAACTTGAAAGCGGCGAGAAATATGTGATTTACCAATGGTTTTCCGGGGAAGAATGTGACCTGCGGGCAAAGCCGGATCTGGCTCTTGCGGGAGAGAACCTTGCGAGACTGCATCAAACGCTGGAGGGTGTGTGCGTGCTGGAGGAAGAAGGAGAATCACTGCCTGCCGCTGTGCCCCTTTTGGAGCGGGTACAGAAGCACACGCGGGAATTGAAACGAATCCATACATATATGAAAAAGAAAAAACAGCGGACCGAATTTGAAATTCAGGCAATTGGCTGTTTTGAGCGGTTTTATGAAAAAGCGGTTGAGGCTTCGGCCTGTCTTGAAAACTGCAATTATTACTGTAAAATAATGGAAGATGGCGGACGGTACTGTCATGGTGATTACAATTATCATAATCTGATCCGGCAAGCGAACCGCCTCGCGACGGTAGGATTTGAAAAGGCGGGAAAGGGGATTCCGCTTTTGGATCTGACGTATCTGATGCGCAAATCATTGGAAAAAAATGGATGGGACAGAAAAAAGGGAATGACCATTCTTGAAAGTTATGCAAAAAAAGCGGATCTGGCGAAGGACGAACAGGAATTTATTTACATTATGCTCTTGTTTCCGGAAAAATACTGGAAGCTGCTAAATGGATATTTTAACCATAAAAAGAGTTGGTTTTCGGAGCAGAGTCTCCAAAAACTACGTAGTTTGGGCGAGATGGAACAGTGCCGCGAACAGTTTTTAAAAAACTATGAAAACGGTGGAAGTTTTCTTTGATTTATGATATACTTACTTTAATTGAAGTCTTCGACAGAGAATGAGGTGCATGATGAGAAACAAATGGATGATGGGGCTGTTTTTGGCGGTACTCAGCTGTCTGCTCATTTCCGGATGCGGGAAAAAGACAGCGAGACCGGCAGCGACGCAAAGTCCGAACCCCAATGCAGCAATTACGTATGAAAAGGGACGCGATTTCGTGGGTGTTTTGACAAAAGCAGAAGCCGGCACGATGACATTTTACGAGCCGGAGCTGGAAAAAGAGGCGACCTATACGTATAATGGGGCGACAGAGGTTTTGACGAAAAATGACAAACAGATTTCGTCGGAGTCTCTCGAGGTTGGGCAAGTATTTGATCTGTATCTTGATGACGGAAAGACGACATTGCAGAAAGTGCAGAGTTCCAAGGATATATTGGAAACGGAAGACGTAAAGGATGTTCAGTTTAATACGGACGAATCCTATCTCGAGATACAGGGGACGCGCTACCGCTACGGAAGCAGATTTCAGGCGTTTTCCGAGGGGAAACCCATTGATCTGCAGGAAATTGCTGCCACAGACGAAGTGACATTCCGGGGAGTCAAAGGAAAGGCCTATTCGATCGTGGTGACAAAAGGCCATGGCTATATCAAGCCGGCCAAATATAAAGATTTTATCGGTGGAACGATGACCGTTTCCGGGGTACGGATTCTGCCGGTGACAGAAAACATGCTGGTGCCCGTTCCGGAAGGAACGTACGAGGTTTCCATGAAAAATGGGGACTTTGAGGGGAGCCGGAGTGTTGCGATTGAGCGCGACAAGACATTGGAACTTGATATGTCGCTCTTTAAGAGCACGGTCAAAGACAAGGGACAAGTCGTGTTTGACATTGATCCGCAGGGCGCGGAACTGTATGTCAATGGAACAATGACCGATTACAGTAAACCGGTGTCTCTCAAATACGGGAAACATTCGATACAGGTTATACTGGATGGTTATACAACATACACCGGCATCGTGGATGTGCAGTCTGCCAATCCGACCGTGAGAATCAGTTTGGCGGAAGAGGAGGCCGAGGTGTCGAGCGATGATGAGAGCAGTGTGGAAAAGGATGATTCAAATCAGCAGAACACGGTGACGGAAAGTTATGACAACGATCATAAGATCACTGTCAGCACACCCGCCGGGGCAAGCGTTTATCTGGATGGCAATTACCAAGGCGTAGCGCCGTGCAGTTTTCCGAAAAAAATCGGAGCGATCACATTGACGTTAGCCAAGGATGGATATACGACAAAGAGTTATTCTGTCACGACAACCGACGATGATGAAGACGTTTCCTGGAGTTTTCCGGATCTGACGGCAAAGGGAAGCGAAACCAATTAATTAATGGAAAGGAGATATTTATTATGGGTTACATGGAAAATTATGAAGAATGGTTGGCAAATCCTTATTTTGATGAGGATACTAAAAAGGAACTGGAGTCGATCCGAGGGGATGAAAACGAGATCAAGGAACGTTTTTATGCGGATCTTGAATTTGGTACAGCGGGACTTCGCGGGATTATCGGAGCCGGTACCAACCGTATGAATGTATACACCGTACGTAAGGCAACACAGGGACTTGCCAATTACATATTGAGTCAGAAAGGCGAGAAAAAAGGAGTCGCAATTGCATTTGACAGTCGTAGAATGTCGCCGGAATTTGCCGATGAAGCTGCCTGCTGTCTGGCTGCAAACGGCATCAAAGCCTATGTATTTGAGAGCCTTCGTCCGACGCCGGAACTTTCGTTTGCCGTCAGAGAACTTGGCTGCATTTCCGGAATCAATGTGACAGCAAGCCACAATCCGCCGGAATACAATGGATATAAAGTATATTGGGAAGACGGAGCCCAGATCACACCGCCTCATGACACCGGAATTATGGATGAAGTAAAAGCGGTGACGGATTATGCGACCGTTAAGACGATGCCAAAAGAAGAGGCGGTCAAAGCCGGATTGTATGAAAATATCGGCGCAGCGATCGATGACCGTTATATGGAAGAGTTGAAGAAAAATGTGCTGCATCCAAACTGCATTAAAGAAGTGGAAAAAGATCTTCGCATCGTATATACACCATTGCACGGAACCGGAAATATTCCGGTGCGCCGTGTATTGAAAGAATTGGGATTTACCAATGTCTTTGTAGTGCCGGAGCAGGAACTTCCGGACGGCGAATTTCCGACCGTCAGCTATCCAAATCCGGAGGCGAGAGAAGCCTTTGAACTGGCTCTTGCCCTTGCCAAAGAAAAGGATGCCGACCTCGTTTTGGCGACAGACCCGGATGCCGACCGCCTCGGTGTTTATGTAAAAGACAGTAAATCCGGCGAGTACATCTGCCTGACCGGAAATATGAGCGGTTCGTTCCTGGCAGATTATGAGATCGGACAAAAACTGGCATTGGAAGGCAAACTGCCGGAAGACGGTTATATGGTAAAAACGATCGTAACGACCAATCTTGTCGATGCCATCGCGAAATATTATGGCATTAAAGTCGTAGAATGTCTGACCGGATTTAAGTGGATCGGCCGTGAGATCTTAAAGAGTGAGCAGAGCGGAGAGGGTACGTATCTCTTCGGATTTGAGGAAAGTTATGGCTGCCTGATCGGAACCCATGCCCGTGACAAAGACGGTATCGTGGCTTCCATGGCACTTTGCGAGGCAGCAGCTTATTATAAAAAACGTGGCATGACATTGTGGGATGCTATGATCAATATGTATGAAAAATATGGATATTACAAAGACGATGTTATCGCAATCACGCACAAAGGCATCGAAGGACTGGAGAAGATTAAGTCTACGATGAGCGGTCTTCGTGAAAATTCGCCGATGGAGTTTGGTCCTTATAAAGTGACAGCGATTCGTGATTATGACCGCGACACCATCAAAAATATCCAGACTGGTGAAGAAGGAAAGACAGGGCTGCCAAAATCAAATGTATTGTATTTCGAATTGACCGACGATGCATGGCTTTGCATCCGTCCATCGGGAACCGAGCCAAAGATTAAAATTTATTTTGGGGTTGTTGGCAAGGATATGGACGACGCAGACAAAAAGTCAAGGGAATTGGCAGAAATTGTAAAGAAAACGCTTCTTTGATTTGGAGGAGGTTGAAGAAAGAGTGAATGAAATACTGAAAAAGTGGATGAATCCACATTTGATCGAAGAAATGGAAGAAGGGGTGATCAATGCTCCGCAGGATCTCCTTGGAATGCATTTTTACGAGGGAACGCAGATGTTTGTCGTGCGCCGGCCGGTAGCACAGCGCGTGTGGATCACCGATGTGTCCGGAGAGACTGCGTTTGAAGCAGAGGAACTGGATGCAGAACTTGGACTTTTTGGATTGGAGATTGAGAAAAAGAAAGACCAGTTGAAAGATTACCGTGTCCGGATCCAGTATGGCGAGGGCGATGTGGTTGAGACCGCAGATCCGTATGCCTACAAAACGGAGATAACGGATTATGATACTTACCTTTTTGCGCAGGGAAATCATTATGAAATCTTTGACAAATTAGGCGCGCATGTCGAGACGATTGACGGTGTGACGGGGACAAGATTTGCTGTATGGGCACCGCATGCAAGAAGTGTGAGTGTTGTCGGATATTTCAATATGTGGGATGGACGGCTGCACACGATGAGTCTGATCGGTCCAAGCGGTATCTATGAATTGTTCGTGCCGGATGTCGGTGAAGGTGCCGTGTACAAATACCAGATTACGACGCGAAGCGGAGAACTTCTTTTTAAGACCGATCCGTATGGAAATTATGCACAGGTGCGCCCGGACAATGCGTCCGTTGTAACATCACTTGCGGGGTATGAGTGGCAGGACGGCGACTATGAAAAGAAACATCGTGCGAAGACGAGAGAAGTGCGCGAACGTGCACCGATGAATATTTACGAGGCACATCTCGGTTCGTGGAAAAAGCGCGTCGAAGACGATGACAATGGTTTTTATTCGTACCGTGAACTGGCGGAAATGATGGGCGATTATCTCGTAGAGATGGGATATACCCACATTGAATTGATGGGAATTGCAGAATATCCGTTTGATGGTTCATGGGGTTATCAGGTAGGCTGCTATTATGCACCGACGAGCCGTTACGGAACGCCGAAAGACTTTATGTATTTTGTCGATGAAATGCACAAACGCGGCATCGAGGTAATTCTTGACTGGGTTCCTGCGCATTTTCCGAAAGATGCACATTGTCTCGGAAATTTCGATGGACAGGCAGTGTATGAACACAGTGACCGCCGTCGTGGCGAACATCCGGACTGGGGGACGTATATTTTCGACTATGGAAAGAAAGAAGTGCAGAATTTCCTTGTTGCCAATGCGCTTTTCTGGATTGAAAAGTTCCACATCGACGGACTTCGTGTGGATGCGGTGGCTTCGATGCTTTATCTTGATTACGGAAAGCAGGATGGCGACTGGCTTCCAAACAAAGACGGGGGCAATGAAAACTACGAGGCAATGGACTTTTTGCGCCACTTAAACAGCATTATGGAAAAACGTCATCCGGATGCCTACATCATTGCGGAAGAATCGACGGCGTGGCCGGGTGTCACAAAACGTGTTAAGGACAACGGCCTTGGATTTTCCTATAAATGGAATATGGGATGGATGAATGACTTCCTGGAATATATGAAACTGGACCCGTATTTTAAGCAGTTTCATCATGATCAGCTCTGCTTCAGTCTGTCCTATCATCTGAGTGAAAAGTACATTCTCGTGCTTTCCCACGACGAAGTAGTACATGGAAAATGTTCTTTGCTCAATAAAATGCCGGGGCTGACCGGAGATAAATACGCAGCACTGAAAGCGGCGTTCGGTTTCTTCTACGGACATCCGGGCAAAAAACTTCTGTTTATGGGACAGGAATTTGCGCAGGAGCGTGAATGGAGCGAGATGCGGAGTTTAGACTGGTTCTTATTGGATCAGGAACCACATCAGGGAATCCATGCGTTCATCAAAGACATGAACAAACTTTATCTTGAAAATGATGCGCTGTATTACAATGACAACGATGTGATGGGATTTGAGTGGATGGACTGCGAACGTGCGGAGACAAGCACGGTAGCGTTTGTGCGCCGCGGAAAGACGACGAAAAAACAGTTGATGTTTATTCTCAATTTCACACCGGTAGCGCATGAGCAGTATACGGTAAAAGCGCCGTGTGGCGGTACATTCCGCGAGATTCTCAATTCCGATGCACCAAAGTACGGCGGCCAGGGCCGCCTCAATGAATCGCCGATCAGGGCGAAGAAGGTGACGACAGACAAGAAAAAAGAGACAGCATATGAACTTACCTGCTATCTTCCACCATTGTCCGTTGTCGTGCTGGAATACGACTACAAGAAATAGAGAGGAAATAAAAGATGCAAGTAATCAAACCGAGTATAGAAATCATAGATATGGAAGATTACGAAAAGATCGTAAAAAAGATCGAACGTATCGGCCGTGTCTGCTACAAAAGTGAAGGAAAGATCACGGAGGATTCGGCAGAGAAATTTATCAAAGGTCTTTTGACAAGACAGCATGAATCGGTGATCGAGCATGAAAATGTGACCGTTCGTTTTGTATGTGACCGCGGTGTGACACATGAGATCGTGCGCCATCGTATCGCAAGCTACAGTCAGGAAAGCACACGTTACTGCAACTACAGCGGTGACAAATTTGACAATCAGATCACCGTGATCGACCTTGCAAGCGGCTTCCAATACGATCTGTCAAAAGAAAATGACAAAGCCAAATACGAAGTATGGACCAAAGCGATGGAAAACGCTGAGCAGTCCTATTTCCGTATGCTTGAACTTGGTGCTACGCCACAGGAAGCACGTTCTGTCCTTCCAAATTCTCTGAAAACGGAAATCGTCGTAACGATGAATCTCCGTTCCTGGAGAAACTTCTTCCGTCTGCGCGTGGATTCTCATGCCCACCCACAGATGCGTGAAGTGGCGAAGATGGTATATGAAGAATTTCAGAAACGTCTCCCTGTATTTGTAGCAGATTTAGACATTCATTGATCTGTAAGATGATCTTCTAATACAGAAAATGCACTCGGACCGGCAGAAAGCACATATCGGTGGAACTCCTTTTCCGAAAAGGAGTCTCCCTGATGGCTTTTGGCGGTCTTTTTTAATCTTGCAAATTCCATATATCCAATCGTATATTTGAGGTAAGAACCCGGTTCGTCAATGATATTTTCATAAAGAGAATCGGATGTCTCACGGTCGTAAGAACCATTCTGCAGCAGAAAGGCATACACGTCATCCGCACTCCATCCGAGCAGATGAATACCGATATCGCATATCCCGTAAAGGCAGAGGGAAACAATCATATTATTTCGCAATATTCCAATTTCTTCCTTTTTGTATCCGAGATATTTGTACGAATAAATTTCCGCATAGGTCGCCCAGCCTTCGGTATAGCCATTAAAATTTAAGGCGTAAGAAAGCAGCGGATGATTCTGGCTGCGGTCGTACACATTTTGATACAGATGTCCCGGGTAGCCTTCGTGTGCAAGCGTGGTAAACAGATCTGCACCGGCAAACCGGTCACTTCCATTGATATAGATCGCATTTTCGTCGTAGGCATCAAGCGGCGGTGTGAGATAAAAAGCAGGACTTAGATAATCTTCCAATGACGGATCCACGTAGGAGACTTTATAACCCACCTCTTTGATCTCCGGAAAATCATCCTTGATCGCAGTTGTCAGATGTTCTAACTGCTGTTCCGGTGTCAGTCCTTTTCCCGGCGACAAATTCAGATTGGCAAAAAGCGAGGCATCTTTTTTCGCATACGCAAGAAGAGTTTCTTTTGACTTCTTTAACCGGGCTTTTAATAGCTTTAGATATTCCTCCGGACCACACGAAGATCCGGACTCATCGGCAAATAAATAGCGGTAATACTGCTCCCCGTTTTGATAACTGCAAAGAGCTCCGTTTTCCGGACAGGCATCCATTCGGCTGTTCAGACCGGCCGCCAGATTTTCATATGCATGCACAAATTCTTTTTTGATCAAGGATTTATTTTCTTTGCGGTAACGTAACATTTCTTCCTGGTCGATAAAATCACACGCTTCAATGCGGCTTCGAAATGACGTGAGCAAAAGTTTCCAGCCTTTATCGGACAAAAAGGTCTGGCACTGCTCCAAAATGTGTGACATTGTACTCCGACAGGGCAGCAGGCCGGCTTTTCCCTGATGATCGTAAAAGACGAGAACCGACTCAAAATACGAAGGGATGCTGCGAAGCAATGTAAAATAGTTTTCAATATCCTCTCTACAGTCAAAAGTATACTCCGCTAATAGAACGGGAAGCTGCGCCTGAAGCCCGGTAACCGGGGAGAAAGGACGAGAAAATAGAAAAAATTCTTCTCCTTTTTGATTCATTTCCAACGTGTATTTTAAATTGTCATATAGGATCTTTTCCGACTCGGAAAGAGAAGTCCTGTCAAAACTTTCTAATTTCGCAAGCGCATTTTCATATTCGGAGGAAGCCTGTGCCGTCTCCGATACCGAAAGAGGTGGAAATCCACCGGCGGTTTTTGAAATTCCATAGTTTTCCGGATGCGCGAGAGAATAATTGAGCGACAGCGCATCGCTTGAGACGTTCTCCCGAAACAGGGCATCCGTATATTCTTGAAAACTTGTATTTGAATGGGAATTTTTGTCAGAAACTGAGCCGTTGCTGCCGCCCGGAGCACAGCTGCACAAGATCAGACAAAGGGTAAGAAATAGAGCGAGATATCGTTTCATAGCATTCACCGGCATAAGGCAAGTTGATATATGTATATGCCGGTGAACAGGAGAGTATGCAGAGGCTTAATTATTTACAATGAATATCGCACCCATTGGTAGTCAACGCTTTCGGAATTTAACAGCGTCGAGACGATGAAATCCCCGTTATCTCCGGGAAGTTTCGCGTATCCATAAATGGAATTAAATGGGGCTTCATGAAACAGTTTATCGTTTTCGTTGTAATACAGATCCTCTGCCGGCAGGACAAGAGTGTTCCATGTTTTGTCGCTCAATTTTCCGCTGCAGATTCCTTTGCTTGTTACGATATAGCCAATATCATCTGCAATTTGCAGACCGAGTGCGGCGGTTGTCTCCGAAATCAAGCCCTTGCCATCGATGATACACTGAATCACACGATCCGGCATTTTGTCGTGGATGGTATGGTGCTGTATACATTGTCCGGAGGTGGAAATGGCATAATACGTGCCATCTTCAGCGAACGTAACATATTTACTGATTACGGACCCTTTGTCGAGTATTTTCTGTCGGACAAGATCAAATAATACAACATCCGAAGCCACTGTGGGATCCGTTGCATCATCGGCAGATTCCTGCAATACTACTGCAATTTCTTCGTCTGTGACAAATTGGATATCGACAAGGTCATAGTCTTTATACGCCTTATTTATCTCCGAAAGATCGATTTCTTTATAGTCCTCGGAATTCCCCATCTGAAATAATCGGATCCCCTTCTGCGGGTCCACAACGCTGATATAAATGAGTCCATTTGAATCCCCACTGATAAAAGAAGGACCTTGCGGAAATTGTTTATTAAAAGCGCTTCCCCAAGGAAGTGCAGTATCTTCCCAGCCGTTTTCACGCAGGGTATAACCGTGATATTCGAGCCCCTTACTTTCATCCGATTCGTCGATCATTGTTACCGTTATGATCAAAGGATCCTGATCCTTCGCTAAAACGGTATAGTCAAGGCTTACTTTATCGGAAATCGGTTTGTCAAACACTTGATACATAATGCCGGACTTGGTTTTATGCAGAACCGGCGCGGCGCTGGATGACGTATTTGACGCTGTATTTGTGTTATCCGCACAGGCAGATAAAAGAAAACAGGTTATAGTAAGTATACAAAATAATGTTCGTTTCATAAAAATCTCCTTTTCAATGTGATTCTTATTTAAGTATAGCATAAAAAAATACGTTGTAAATGGTTGTCTGTCCCTAAATAATTGTCGTTCGTCACAAAAAGGTAACGCTTGTCACAAAAAAGCGACGTTCGTCACAAAACTGTTGATTTTTGGAAAAAGTGTGTTATACTTGAATAAATATTTTTGGATGTACAAAGAGGAGAGAAAGCCTATTTTTATACAGATCGTGGAATTTACAAATTTCCTGTGAAGGAAAAATATACCGGAAAAGAAAAACTAGAATTGGAAATTCCTGCTGAAAATTATATAGATAAAGGAGAATACAGTATAAATTATTTATCTTGTTATGATGGTTGGAAAGGAATGGAGTTTTTCCCGATATGCACGTTGAATGAAAAAATGAGCCATGGACCTGCGTTTATACAAGGGTTACAAAATA
>OATK01001119.1_pt1 | contig 18792 bp, 17 predicted proteins | sample 1516611 | NCBI WGS metagenome assembly OATK01 (sample SAMEA2579947, study PRJEB22360) | human gut metagenome | biome: human gut; feature: human-associated habitat; material: faeces | place: Denmark | collected 2008/2010 | reverse complement strand
TAACACCTCTCACAAAACCACCCATCCCGCCGCCCTGCCTTTATAGTCCCATATCCTGCGCCCTGCGGGGCTGCTGTTCCCGTTGTTCCTGCCGCAAGATACTGTAAACGCTCCTGCGGATTTGCTCGGCTTCTTTCACTTCGTCTTTGAGAGCAACATACCTTTGATTGAGCCTGTTTCTGTCGGCGGTCAGCTTGGCATATTCCGCTTTCCACGCCTTTGTAGGTATGGTAGTCTTGCCGTTCATCACGCTTTTGAGGTAGGTACTCGCCGCCGTAAATAGGATTTGCTCGGTATCGGTCAACGCCTTTTTGCCCTTGCATTTCATGTAAATGTCGGCTTGCTCGATATGCTTTTTCAGGACAGGCAAACGCCGCTCAATGGGTTTCAGCTTATCACGAATATCCATTTGCTCCCCAATCATGGACGAAAATTTTTCATCAAGCCCCGCCATATCCATGATGTTATTGGCGGTTAGGAAGTTGAGCATATTCGCCGCGTCTTTGAGGTTATAGACGGATTGTGAAACGCTTGATTTTCCCGCCTGTGCCTTGCGCGATAGAATGCTTTGGATATAGTCCGCAAGGGTGGTCGGCGCGGTGCTTTCCTGTTCCTCTTTCAGCCATGTTTGCAGCTTGGAGATACGCGCCTTTAACTGCCGCAAACGCTGGTTTGTCACTTCGATTTCTCGGTTGAGGTTGCCGCGCTCGGTACGGATTCCACGCTTCTCCATTTGTGAAGCCGCCGCGCCTAAATGGACGGTGGGGATTTGGTCTATGCCTTGCCGCGCATAGGAACGGTGGTCTATGCGTTCGGTGTGGTTGTTCTGCTCCAATGCGGCATTGACGCAATCTGCCCATGCGCCCCGCCATTCCTCGGCTTTGGTCTGCTCGTTCCAATCGGTGGCGGGTATGGATTTGCATTTGTATTGACGCTTCTTCGGGTCATAGATTTTGTTCCCGTCCTTGTCAAGAATGTACTCCTTTTTCTGCTTCGCGCCCCATTCGCCGCCCTGCTCAAAGGGGCGCATGGTAAGCATAACATGGGCGTGTGGGTTGCCGCTGCCTGTGTCATGTACGCAAATATCGGCGCACATTCCAGCCGCGACAAAATGCTGTTTTATATATTCGCGGACAAGGGAAATGTTCTGCTCCCTTGTCAGTTCCACGGGCAAGGCTAATTCAATCTCCCGCGCAAGCTGGGCGTTTTTCGCCTTTTCGATTTTCTCCACGGCGTTCCACAAAGTATCGCGGTCTGCGTACTCGGCGGGGGCATGGTCGGGTAATAGAATCTCGGTATGCACCACGCCGCCCTTGCGGGTGTAGTCGTGTGTAATACCGTCAAATTGGTTTGTAAGGGTTTCGCCCGCCCTGTAAGCGGCGGCGGCAACGGCAGATTTGCCCTTGCCGCGACTAATGATTTTTATACTGCAATGGTAAATCGCCACGCGCCGCGCTCCTTTCCGCTGGCAATTCCAGCCGTTTTCTTTTGCGCCGACAGGCACAAAACGCTGTCTGCAAGACCGCACATACCACATTCATGTGGTATATAAGTGCGCCCTTCGGGTAGGGGGAGGGCGGCGTTAGCCGCGTTCCCTCGCTCCGCTGCCCCCGTTCGCGTCCCCGCCCGCTACGCGCCGTGCGGTCAATCCGTCCAGTATGCGGCGGCTCTGCTCGGTGAGGACGGTCTTTTCAAGGAAGATTTGAAACTGCTCGTCAGTCAAAGATATGCTTTCGGGCAGCAGGCTTTCAAACAGCCCCATGCGTTTGCAAAGGCGTTTCGTCCTGTCCTTGCGCTCCTGCGCTTTCTGCGCCTGCACAAGCTGTCTGCGCTTGTTTTCAAGCTGTCGGATTTCTTCCTCGATGCCTGCGATTTTTTCGATTTTGGTCTTTGCCATGTGTAAAAGCTCCTTTCGTTTGTTGGATTTGAAATGGATGGGATGGGATGGGAAGGGAAGCGATGGGGAAACGCCCCTTTCGGGAACGGGAAAACGGCTCGCCCTTGGGTTGGCAAGCCGTTTTTTCGTTTCCCTGTTCGGTTATGCGCTTCTTTGCATCTCGCTTTCCTGCGGCGGCAGCTCATAGGCTGTGCCTTTGAGGATCTCCGCTCTTGCCGCTTCCTCGGCGGCTTTCTTCGCGGCTGTTTTTCTTGCGTACCGCTCCTTGTCGCGCTTTCTCAGGATTTCCCGCTGTTCCTCGCTCATCTCGCGGCGCAGCTTCTTTTTCCTTTTCTTTTCGGGTGTTGCCGCCTGTGCCGCTTCCTGCTCCGGCAGGTCGAATTTGCCGATAAAATTCAGGTAGATGTCCACCTGCATCGTCCGCTTTCCCTCGATTTTGACGGCTTCGTGGACAACCACCTTTTCTACAAATTCATTCAAAAGGGTGGGGGTCAGCTCGCTAAACTCCGTGTGCCGCTTTACCAGCTCCAAAAACCTGTCGGCTCTCACGCTGTCGGTGTTGTAGCGGTCTATCTCGGCTTGCAGCCGTTCAAGCTCCGCATCGAGGTTTTTCTGCTCGGCGTCATAGCCCGTCAGCAGTTCGGAAAAGTGATTTTCGGGGATTCTATCGGCGGCGTAGCTTTCGTACAGTTTTTTGATCAGGCGGCTGATTTCCTCGCGGCGGTGTTTGCCCTTTGTCAGCTTTCTGCGGATCTCCCTGACCGCCGCTTCCTGTTGCAGCGCCGCTTCCTCCCGCACACGCTGAATGAATGCGGCTTCGTTTTCAATGGCATATCTGCTTGCCCGCCGTATCGCGTCCAGTATCAGCTGCTCCACGACTTCCACGCGGATATAATGGCAGGTGCAGGACTTGGAATAGTGGCGGTAGCCGGAACACACATACTCATGGTGGGGGTGGTCGGGTCGCCCGGAGGCTCCCCGCTTGTGATACATCTTTGCGCCGCAGTCGGCGCAATAGAGAACGCCCGTCAGAGGATTTGGCTCTCCGTCCGGTTTGTAAACACGCCGCTTCGTTCTCCGCAGCCGCTGAACGATGTTCCATGTTTCCTCGTCAATGATCTGCGGGTGCGCGTCCTTGAATACAAGCCTGTTTTCGGGGGTGGGTTTCCGCTGCTTGGATTTATAGTTTTCCGTTCCCGTCTTGTTCAGGACTTTCCAGCCCATATATTCCTCTTTCTTGAGGATGTTGATGACGGTGGCGCTCGACCATTTATACGGGTCTGCATTGTGCGCCCCGCGGCTCGTCCTTTCGCCGATGCTTTTCCAATGGGCGTTGGGGGTCAGTATCCGCTCGGCGGTCAGTTCCTCCGTGATCTTTGCAATGTTCTTTCCCGCAATCACGCTCCGGAATATCCGCTTTACAACGGGAGCAGCTTCCTCGTCTACGATCCATTTCTGGCGGTCTTTCGGGTCGTGGAGGTAGCCGTAGGGCAATGCGCCCGTAACGTGGTTTCCCGCCGCCGTCCTCGCGCCGAATATCGCCCGGATTTTGCGGCTGGTGTCTCTTGCGTGCCACTCTGCAAGGATATTGCGAAAGGGCATAAAATCGTCCTCGCCTTTGGCGGTGTCGATGCCCTCCGCAACGGCGATCAGCCGGACGTTCATTTCCCGAAGCTGTTCCAGAAACAAGCCCACGCGCAGATGGTCACGCCCCAGGCGGCTCATATCCTTTATCAGGATTTGCCCCACGCTGCCGCGCGAAATATCCTCCGTCATCTGCAAAAAGCCCGGTCTGTCCCAGCGCGTCCCGCTCCAGCCGTCGTCCGTCCTGTGGACGAGGTTTTTGAAGCCGCTTCGGAGGGCGTATTCCTCCAGATAGGCTTTTTGGTTCTCAATGGACAGGCTCTCGTTTTCCCGCCCGTCCTCATGGCTCAACCGCTCATAAAGGATTGTCAGTTTTTCGTTGTTCATGCTTCCCTCTTTCCGGCTCAACGCCTCCTTTGCGGCACATACGGGGTCAGGCAGTTTTCCTCGCCTCCTTTTCGATCAGGCGCAGAATTTTGTCCTCAAACGTTTCCTTGCCCTTCCCGCTGAAACGGACGGTCACAAGGTAGGTGGTGGAGCCGATGCGCCTTGAAAACTGTCCGCACCCGCCGTTGAGTGCGTGGAGTTCCCTGTTCCTGTTTTCGTTTTTCATGCGGCGGCTCCTTTCCGCATTGAATTTTGCAGTCGGTTGGTGTAGAATGTGGCAAAACTCCTTTCCTGTTTTCTGACAGGGCAGTCCGGCGCTTGCGCTGTCCGAAAACGCCCTCTCACTAATAGGAGAAAAACGGGGTGTAAATCGGAACCTGTTCCGAAAACTTTTTGAATGTTTTTCATCTCCGCCCGCTTTCTCCGCTCTCTGTCCGTCTGTGCCGCAAACGGCGCTCTTGCCTGTGTTTTTCGGGGTGTCCCCGTTCCTTTATGATATAGCCCGTTGGGGTTTTTGAGCTTTTTCCGGTTTGCCATGATGACGTTATGGGAAAGTGCGTTGAGCCCGTAATAGACGGCTTCGCCATCCATGCGGAGCTCCTGCGTCATAAAGGGAACGAAAATGGCCGTGGAGCTGGTCGTCATGCCGCGCTTGATCTCAATGCCGTTATGGCCCAGCGGAAGGCTGGAAAGAAAACCGTCCTCCTGCTGGAAGTCCAGCCGCTTCAAGGTGCAGTTGTATTTCTGGACGATACCGGACACCGTGAACAGGTCGTTGTCCAGCTCCCGGCGGGTCGGGGCCATGTTTACCACAAGGAAGGTCAGCAGGAACATTCTTTCATTCCGGCTCTGTAAATCTTCCAGAAGGGTCTTTGCGTCGTTGCTGTACGTTACAAGGTCGGGCGGAAGTATGTCCATGTCGTACCCTGACCGGGCTGCCTTCTTTTGTTCCTCCACCTTCATCTTGTCAATGTCGGAGACTTTGGCCTTGATGGATTTTACGGCGGCGGCCTGATCGACGGTTTGGATATGGAGGGTGATGGTCATTTCCGCATCCATTTCCAAAAGCTCCGCCAGCAGCTTGTCCGAGAGCTCCGAGGCCAAAATCTGCAAGTAGGAGGCAGCGCCCCAAGTCGTCCCCACCCGGAACAGACGGCTGAAACGGAAGTCGAAGCTGTCCGGGGCGATAAAGTCTTTGGTGGAAAGCCCGGTTTTTGGGATCATATCCCATGAAAACCGGAAGGGGGAGCCGCTGCCGGGGTGGAGTTGCCCGTGAAGAAGCTCCAGCCGTTCCAGCCCCGAAAGGGAACGGCACTTGACGCCCAGCTTTTTGAAGTTCCCGCAAATGTCCGCCTCTACACGTTCCAGCCTTGCCCTGGCGGTGGGAAGGTCGTCCACGTTCACGCCGAAGGTCAGGAGCTTTGTGCGGACAATGCCGTTGTTGCTTTTGGCGATCTGGTTTTCCAGCATTTCCACATACTCACACCGGACGCTGTTGTAATCATCGTCCTGCATGGGGATGTTCACGCTGTACCGGCTGCCCGGGCGGCTCCGGTGGTTGAGGAAGGAAAGCTGGAACGGAAGGCTGCTGTCAAAGTAGTTGAGGCAGGCGCTCCACCCGTCAAAGATGGCTGCCTGATCTTCGGACTGTGCGAGCTGGTAGTTGATGTCCTCATATTCAATGGTTTTGGTGTAATAGCAGTCCGCCACCCGGCACACCCCGTCCCGGTACATTTCCCGGTAAGGGAGGGTCTGCTGGGCGGTGGTGGGAATGTTCTTTCCTTTCGTGAACAGGCCGGTAAGGCCCTGCTTTTCAGGCTTTCTGCCTGCGGGCTTTCCGGCCCTTCTGCTGTTTCGCAATCGGCTGCGCCTCCTTTCTGGCGCTAAGCAGCGCATAGAAGTTTTCGGTTTTGTAAGGCCGCACACGGGGATAGAGGAACCGGGTGCGGATGATGTTTTTCAGCACTTTTTCCAGCGGCAGACCGTCTCGTTCATACATAGCCAGAAAGAAGAACGGGAGCATGAGGCCGATCATCAGGAACATGGCGGCGCTGTTCCCGATACTGCCACGGGAAAACAGGTAGGCCGGGAGGCCCACCGCCGCCGCGCTGGAAAAACAAACAAGCTGGCGCTTCGTCAGATTGAAGGCCAGCTTTGTCTTGATTTTGGAAAGGTCTTTTGGTACTGGCACATAGGCCATTTTGGTACACCTCCTTTACTGCTTCGGGCCAGCATGGCCCGAGGTTATCTTGCGGCCTCTTTGGCCGGGGCTGTGCTGCGGGCAGCTTCGGCGGCCTCTCGTCCGCTCTGCCTTGCCCGCCAGTATTCGGGGTGATACTGCCGGATGGACTGATTGAGTTTTTCTTCAAACTGTCCTTTGTCCTTAATGCGGTCAGGGATTTTCCACAGCTTTTTGTCCAGCAGCTCCCGGAGCACTACGCTTTCCTGTGCGTCCTCCTCATAGCAGATATAGCCCTTGTCCTTGAAGCCGCATTTTTTGGCCGCTGGGGAGAGAACGGCGGCTACCTCGTTTGCCACCATCGTTCCGCCGTGGCTGGCGGTAGATACCAAAAACACCCCCGGACAGAGGGTTTCACAGCTCTGCACCTCGCCCCACGGGGAGCTTTTCGGCGCATGGAACATTCCGCCCGTCCGGCTCCGGTCTGCCTGCATGAGCGCCGCCTTTTCCAAGATGGCTTTCAGTTCCGGGGAAAAATAGGCATATTCCCGAAGGACACGGGCGGCCTCCCCGCCGCAGGCGTTCATCAACAGGGTATAGGCGTCGCTGTCCGCTTTGGTACAGCGGCCCAGCAGTTTTCCGTCGTAATAGCAGGCCGCGTCATAGCCCGTCCGTTTGCGTGGCATGGTTCCCGCCTCCTTTCTGCTTCGTGCCAGCATGGCCCGAGGTCAACGCTCTGCACTGCGGCTGGGCTTTTCCTTCGGAGGCCGCTCTACCTTTGCCTGTTCGGCAGCCGCTTTTCCGGCTTTGAGCTGGTCGCTGATGGACGCACGCCCCACAGAGCCGCGCTCCGCCATCTGTTCCAGCTTTGCCTCATAGGCTTGCAGAACAGCGGTGTTGAGCTGTTCCCGGAACTCCTTTGTGACAGGGTAGGCCATATCCCGGTAGCCGCCTTTGCCGTCCGGTTGGCTGGGCATCCCAAGAAAGAGCCCCTTGCTGCCCTGTACGATTTTCAGATTTTCCACCACAAAGCAGTCATTGAATTTCACGCTGGCAAAGCCCATGAGGTTTTTCACAGGTTCGATGACCCGCACGCTTACATCCAGCTTTATAGGGGCGGCTGGTGTTCCGCCCGCAGTTTTTTCCTGCATGGATTTCTCCTTTCCGCTTCGGGTCAGCATGGCCCGAAGTCTCTTAATGGCAGCCGAAGATGGATTTTGCAAGACTGCCTGTTTTGAATAAGGTAAAACACAGCAGCACCGTATATCCCACGCAGCCCCAGATCGCCCCGATGGGGTCGCCGTCGGTGGCGATACTCTGGATCAGCACCGCATAGATGGCGACACAGACTAAGATCAATAGACCTTGAAAGCCCACCGCAAAGAGGGAGCGGAAATAGTTCTGCCCCATGTGTCCGGTTTCCCTGTTGGGGACTGTGGCAAACGGGATAGGCGCTAAACTTGTGAGTAAATAAATTTCAATCATACGGCCATATACGATGACGAAAATCACGATGTTTAAGGCAATCATGGTAAGCTGGATCAGGAAGGACTGGAGCCAGAGTCCGAACAGAGGGCCTAACTCCATCGCCTCAAGCTCTGTCCGCAGACTGTCCAGCACATCCGGCGTGATTTCTGTCCCGTTCTGGATAATGCCCGCTGACTGCTGGATCACATGCTGGCTCACATCAAAGACCGCCAGCACGATATTGAAGGTATTCGTCAGGATCATCACAGCCACAAAGGTTTTGAACACCCACTTAAAAAACATCCATGTGTCAACTTCATGGAGGTTGTTGCGTTCTATGAGCATCTGTATCAGTTCATAGGTCATAACAAAAGTGAGGATGACCCCGGCGATTGGCAGAATGGCAGTTTCGGAGATCTGTCGTATCATGGAAAAGACCCCGGCGTTCCAGTCCGCCGGGGTCGTGCCTACCTGTGTGGCGATTTCGCCAACGCTCTGATTGACGTTATCGAAAAGGCCGTCCAGATTCCCCATGATACCATCGACGAGCAGACCTTTCAGCCATTCAACGATTGCGTCGATGATAAAGTCCATACATCAGCTCCTTTTCTGGAAAAAGGGACAACGGGTGACATTTAGCTGAACAGGCCGGACAGCAGAGGGATAAGCTGAAGGCCGATCAGAACGACACCGCCGCCCGCCATGAGCTGCTTAATGCCCTGGCTTTTTGCCGCAGGGTTGTCCGACCCGTAACCTTCCAGAAGGTTGATGACGCCCCATACCGCCAGACCAGCGCCAAGAGCCATGACCAGAATTTTAAGAATGTCGATTGCCTGATTGAAAAATTCCATATACGTTCCTCCATTTTGTTTGTTTGATGGTTTTGGGTACAAAAAAAAGCCGCCCACATCGGCGGCGCCTCGGGTCATCATGGCCCGAAGTTACACAAACTCGTCGCTGTCCAGATCATCGAAATTCAACAGGTCAGCTTCTTCGTCCGTGTCGGAGCCGTCCACTTCGTACACCGTGTATTCGTCCTCCGGCTTTAGTCTCAATGGCCGGTGGCGGAACAGGCTTTCCAAGCGGAAGGCGTTTTTCTTTTTATCAAATTCGGCTGTGTACTTGTAATTCGGGTGCTTTTTCAAGTCATACTTCGGGGACAGGAAGGGCGGGAGCCCCCTAAGCTGCAAGATACATTTATCCCCGGGCATGGTGGTGATCTCGCTGGTGGTCATCAGCTCCCGGCCAAGCCGCTGCATATTCTGGCTGTAACTTTCAGACTGTCCACGGCTTCGGCCCTCGGTCTGCATAGAGATGGTGGCCTTGCCCAGCCAGTTTTCCGAAATATCCTTTAGGGTGGAAGCCTCCCGGCCTCCGAGGAACACGATACTGTCCATGTTGCCCATGATGGTTTCGGAATGGTCTTTGTACAATGCCTTGCACTGGCTCATAGCCTGATAAAAGAGCGTCAGGCTGATCTCCCGGGAGCGAATGACGGCCACAATCTTTTCCAGCCCCGGCACCTGCCCGGTATTGGCAGCCTCGTCCCACAGCACCCGCACATGGTAGGGCAGACGCCCGCCATAGGTGTTGTCAGCCCGTTCACACAGAAGGTTGAACATCTGCGAAAAAGCGAGGGCAACCAAAAAGTTGTAGGTGGTGTCCGTGTCGCTGATAAGAAAGAACAGCGCCGATTTTTCATCCCCCAGCTTATCCAGCTCCAGTTCGTCATAAGACATGATCTCCCGAAGTTGGGGAATATCAAAGGGAGCCAGTCTTGCACCGCAGGAAATCAAAATGCTTTTGGCTGTCTTGCCGCTGGCGAGCTTGTATTTCTTATACTGCCTCACGGCGAAGTGCTGGGGGCTGCGGCGTTCCAGCCCGTCAAACATATAGTCCACCGCATTTTTGAAGGTTTCGTCATCCTCCCGGACTTCCATGCTGTTTATCATTTCCACCAGCGTATTCATGTTGCGTTCTTCCTCCGGCCCCTCAAAGACGATGTAGGACACAAGGGCGCAGTACAAGAGGGTTTCTGCTTTTGTCCAGAACTCGTCGCCCTCCTTGCCGTCGCCTTTGGTGTTGGCAATCAGGGCGGTAACAAATTTCAAAACATCGCTTTCTGTCTTGATATAGGCCAGCGGATTATAGTGCATGGATTTTGAAAAGTCGATACTGTTGAACACCCGCACCCTGTATTTTTCCCGTTGCAGAAACCGCCCGCACTGGTCGAGAGTGCCGCCCTTCGGGTCTACCACCACATACGAGGAATGGGCTTGAAGGAGCTGCGGGGTCAGCCAGAACCTTGTCTTTCCCGAGCCGGACGAGCCGATGACACAGGCGTTTAGGTTCCGGGCATTGGCGGGTATCTTCGGACGGGTGTTCATGGTAAGGAACTCCGTCCCGGTCAGAATGACATTGTTCTGAAATTTAGGGTCAACAAATGGCTTTATATCTTCCTTTGTTCCAAAGCGGGCGGTGCCGTACTCCGCATCCCGCCGGAATTTTTTCGCCTGCCTGATCTTTGACTGTATCAGCAGATACATCCCAGCCGCACCGGCAAGGCCCACCAGCAGGTCAATACCTCCCAGCCCCGGCCAGTAGGTTTCAAAGGCTTTTGGGAAGGTATCAAGCATCCCCATGAGCTTTGTCCCGAAGTCTGTGCCGGGGGCGATCCGGTAGGCCGTCCCGATTTTGGAGAAAAACCAGAACACAAAGAGGTACGGCAGGTTTGGGAGCACATATTTTCTGATTTTGTCACTCAACGTCCGTCCTTCACCGCCTCTCTGGTCCGCTGCTTTTCCTTTGCCTGCGTCCTGATTTGCTCCGTGAATTTCCGAAGCTGACCGAGGATGGAAGCCTTGTCCTGCTCTTTGTTCAGCACCTTTGCGCTGTACTTCTGGAAGGCCGCCGTGATAGCGTCCGCCTGATTGGCTTTGAAAAACAGCAGGTAATGACCGGGGCTCACTTTATGGAAAGCGTAGTCCACATGGAACTCCTTCGCGATCCGGTCAAAATCCTTTGGAGCTCCCACATAGGGCATGGCACTTTTGCCGCCATAGTGGTTCATCAGCTTTTTCACGCTCTGGCGTCCCTGCGGGGTCAGCGCCTTCTGGTGGTGCTTTTGCAGCGCCCGAACCACCTTGCCAAGAGCGGCAGCCAGCACTTTTCCTGTGAGCTTCGTTGTCCTGATCGAAAGGGCAACCGTTTTTTGGTTTACTTCTTCCTGCATAAAACCTCCTTTCCGTCGGGGTTCCCGCTATCCGGGAGGCCCCCGTACAATCTCGGGGAACAGAAAACCTCGGGCCAATGTGGCCCGAGGCTTACCGCTCGGCATCTCTGCCGGACGGAGCTTTCTTTTCCGGCTCCGTCTGGACTTTTTCGTCCTGTTCCCGCATGGTCTGCAAGATAGAGGGCTTCTTTTGAAGCTGGGAGGGCTTTTCGCCGGACAGCGGCTTGATACATTCCAAGCGGTCAGCCGCCCGGATGGCGTTGTCCGTGAGCTGCCTCTGCCATGCGCCCACGCTGGGAGCCCAGCGGAAACCATTGCTTTTCAGCTCAGCCCGGGTGTCCGCGTCAGGCTTTCCGTCAAAGAATACCTGCAAGCGGTTGTCCTCCCGGTTCATTTCCACACGGCCCCCATCGAACTCCCAGCCGGAAAATTCCTGCTGCGCCTGTTTGGAAAGCTGTTCGATACGGGCCTTTACCCGGCGGATTTCCGCATTGTTGTTGGTAAGCTGGTAGCTTTCAAAGGGCCTCGGATCGCTCCGCCAGCTTGACGCCATGCTTGCTTTCAGCTTTTCGATCTGATCCGGCGACAGCAGCGCACAGCCGTCCAGCTTGCCATGCTTGCGGTAATAGGCGTTGACCTCCTTCATAATGAGCTGGGAGCGTTCCAGCCCGTCCAGCTTCTTCTGGAGCTTTTCAATCGCTGCCGGGTCATCGGCGCTGATCCCGCCCATGCCGGTACTGCGTATCTTATCCAGCAGCCCTTGAATATACCGCCATTCCTCCATGTTGCTGTCCCGGGCCCGGTTCTGTTTTTCCTTCTTTCCCACCGGGAAATTGGCAGGTCCGGCGATCATCACAGAGGGAACCCTTGCGTCAATGGCAAAGCCCTGGTTCATGTTTTCGGCCAGCTTGCGGGCGTAGGTGTCTAACAGATGGTCAATCTTCTCATGGTACATGGGGTCCACCCGGGATTTCTGCTGTTCCGCTATGGCGGCGGCCTTGTCCACCATTGCCCGGTATTCCGCCGTTGCGCTCCCTTCCTTGTAGTCGGAAAAGCTGTTCATTTCCTTTGCCCGGCGGGCGGCTCCTTCATTGATAGGGTAATAGTTGATGGTATGCACCTCCTTCATGCTTCGGGCCATGCTGGCCCGAAGTCTTACCGTTCTTCATGGGAAGGCCCCGCCTTGTCCTTCTTCGGAGCGGGCGGGGCTTCTTGAAACCGTTTGAGTGCAGCGAGAATGGAGTGGACAGGCTCGGCCTTTTCAGGATAGGCAAATATCCGGTGTTCCGGCGGAATGTCCTGCGGCCCGTGGTAATACTCCTTGAAGCCCTCCGGGACTGCCGACACATACCCACCGGGAGCGAATACGCCGCCCTCGTTGATACGCACATCCCGCCCGTATGCTTCATAATCGAAGTAGTTCTGAATGTGCTCCGGTATGTCGATAGTCCCAAGCTCGTCGGCGTAAAGACGGCCCAGCCCTTCATCATCGGAAATATCCGGGTAAAAGCGGTAAAGGTCAAGGTTCTGCGTCAGGTTTATCAAATCCTTCACGCTCCTTGTGTGGTTTCCCAAGACAAGAGCGGCTTCAAAGGTTTCCAGTCCGCCCTTATCCCGTACTTCCAGCAGGGCGTGGCCCAGCTCGTTCAGCTCGTCGATGTTCTCACATTCGTAGAGATGATCGTAGAGCCCCAGCACATCACTGTCAAAGCTGGTAAAGAACACTTCGCTGTACCGTTTCCCGTCTATCCCGATTTTGGCAAGGGCGGCCTGCAACTCCTGTGTCGTCATGGGGAAATGTACCGTTGTCCCTACCTCGATCCCCATTAAGGGGTACAGGGCTGTATTGGTTATATAGGCTTCAAACATAGGCTTATTCCTCCTTTCCGACCCGGTCAGCCAGCACCTCATAGATCCCGGCCATAATGTAATCGGCACAAGGGAGGGCAATCGCATTTCCCAGCGCCTTGTAGCGTTGCAGAGGCCGGATCTCCATGTCGTCCGCTCCGTACTTTGTCCAGCCCTCTGGCAGCCCCATCAGCCGTTCACTTTCTGTTTCCGTCAGAAAACGGATACAGCCGCCCTCCGGGTCGCCCTCATACCAGAAGGCAAAGGGCGTTACATCACTGGCTAAAAGAGTGGGAAAAGGGTCAGTTGGTAATCCGAAGCTGTTTCGGAAGGCCGTTTCTTCCTGCCTTTTTGCCGCTCCCCGCATACGGAAGCACTGAAAGGGGTGGATGACTGGTATCTGCCGCCCTGTTTCAAAAGAAGCTGTTCGATCTCCTTCGGCGGCGGCCCGCCCGCCCTCTCCGCAAGGCGGAGGAAGTGGGAGCATTGGACGGGGCTTAAATAGTATGTCTGCGGCACGTCTGCCTCCAAAATCCGCCACGACGAAAATCCGCTGCCTTCGTGCCAGCCTTCGGGAGCCTGCCCAATACTGGGCGTCCATGAGCCGCCAGCACACATCAGGCGTTCCCCCTCGCACCATTCCGGCGTTTCCCCATCTTCCCGAAGGAGGCATTGGAACTTCGGTGTCCGAGAAGGCGGATAGGACGGCTCTAAAGTCCATCCGGTCATTTGTAGAAAACGCTCCCATGACGTTTTCCCAAACAGCGATAGCTGGATATAGGTTATCAGTAGCATCCCTCATTTCCTGTATGATACGAAACGCCTGATAGAACAGGCTTGATTTTGCCCCGGCAAGGCCGGAGCGGTTGCCGATCAGAGAAAGGTTCTGACAGGGAGAGCCGAAGGTTATCACATGGACCGGCGGGATTTTCCCGCCGTCCACCTTCGTAATATCCCCCAAATGCGCCATATCGGGAAAGTGCCTTTTGGTTATGGAGATGGGTGCTTTTTCAATCTCGCTGGCCCATACCGGACGGATACCGCACCGGGAGGCGGCCAGAGGGAACACGCCGATCCCGTCAAAAAGGCTCCCCAGCTTAATGTCCGGCATGGCCCGGGGTGCCGTGTCCCTTCACGGCAAGCACCCCTTCCAGTGTGGTCGCCGCAATGCCCAGCCGCCCGGCAACCGCAATATCGTTTTTCACATCCTCGTCCACAACGCTGCCGCAGACGATCAGGGTATGGGAGCGCCGCAGCATATCCCGGCGCATATCAATCCCGGCCTTATGTTCCTCGGGAACGCTGTCATTCAAAAACAGCGGCAGGTACAAGAGCGGGCAGATCGGGGAAAAGCCCGCCTCATAAGTAAGACGGCAGTAGTGGGCCGCCAGCTCCATATCAACATCCGGCTCGCCGCTCCATGCGGCGGTCAGGTACGCTAAAGGTCGTTTCATTGGTTGAGCCTCCATTTCTGTTTTGGTTTAGGGAAAAGCAAGGTATCGCCCAACCCCTCCGCCCCTTCCCCCGGGAAGGGGAACGGCTCTGGAGAATTTATATCCCCGTCGCTTGACCGGGAAAAAGCATAACCGGGAGAAATCCGTCAAGGGTGCCTCTGGCACCGCCTGCGGCGGCGCTGCCCTTGACTGATTTTCCCGGCTATGCTACGGAATAACTGGCGACGGGGAATAATTTATATCTCCAGAGCTTCGGGGCGCGGGGCAGAGCCCCGCAATCCTCGGGCCATGCTGACCCGAAGTTTGGGCTTACTTTTCCTGTTCGGTTTTCTTCTCCGGCTTTTCGTGTTCCTTCTGCTGACCCTTCCAGTCGTCCAGCAGCTTGATGATCTGGTCCTTCATTTCCCTCGGCGTAGTTTCCTTGCCGAAATACTTGCTCAGTTCCGCACCTGTCAAAATCACTTTGTCTACCTCCTTTTTGTCCTCCATCATAATGCCGTCGATCACATCCCCGTTGAGCAGCTTCTTTTCGTCCAGCTCACGCATACGCTTTGCCTGCGCCTGTGAAGGCGAGGACTGCTGGCTGTCAATGGCGACGGCGATATAGTTCTGGTTCTTCTTGCCGATATAGGAAAGCTCCACCGCCGTAGTAAAACCCAGCTTTTTTTCATCCATCAGCTTCATCAGGTCGGGAACCAGCTCATTGAGACGGATATACCGCTGCACCTGCTTGACCGCCATCTTATTGCGCTCGGCCACAATTTCGTTGGAGCGTTTTCCTGCGTCCTTCGGGTCAATCTGGCCCGAAGTGCGGGAGCCCTGGTGCTTGATAGCTTCAAGCTGCATTTTCAAGGCTTTGGCCCGCTCACTGGGGAGGATTTCTTCACGCTGGTTCAGATTGTCCTCGACCATCTGGGTGATGGCTTCATCGTCTGTCAGGTTTCGGACGATACAGGGCATATCCGCATATCCGGCAAGCTCACTGGCTTTCTGGCGGCGGTGGCCGGACACGATCTCATAGCCGCCATCCTCACGGGGACGAACGATAGCGGGCTGGGTAACGCCCTTGTCCTTGACGCTGGACACCATAGCCCGCATTTCTTCATCATCCCGAACCTCAAAGGGATGGTTCTTGAAGGCGTGGAGTTCATTCAGCTTGATATAGACGATCTGCTCCTTGCCCCGGCGTGGTGCATCCTGCGGCTTTTCAGGTTTCTTCGGAGTGGGAGCGGTCTGCACCGTTGGAGCCGTTTTTTTCTCCGGCTCCTTTTTGACCGTCTTTTCCGGTTTCTGTGCGGGGGCTTTGGACTTCGGGGCTGCGGCCTTGTCCTTATCTGCTTTCGGGGGACGGCCCCGGCGCTTCGGCTGTTCCGGCTCTTTGGGTTTTTCATCTGCTTTTTTCGGAGCCTCCGGCTGCTTTTCCGGTTTCTCCACTTTTGCCGGGTCAGGCTTTTCCCCGCTGGGAGCTGCCGCCCGTTCCTCGACCTTCTTTTCCTTCATAATTTCAGCGAAGTTATAGACAGAAACCTGTGGGTTCTTTACCTCCGGTTCCGTCTTTTTTTCCGGCTCCGGGGAAACGGAAAACTTCTCCGGCTCTTTTGGGGGAGCGGGAGGCGTTTCCTTGCCCGGCCCGCTATCCGTTACCGGCTGTTCCGGCGTTTTTGTGGTTTTATCATCTGCCATAAGCATTTACCTCCTGTTTTTTGGCATGAAAAAAGGGGCTCAACTTTTCAGTCAAGCCCCCGTGGGAAGTTCCTCCTTTCTCCGCCATGATACAAAAATACCGCCCGTAGTCTCGTTTGGGCGGTACTTTGTGTAAGATTGGCAGTCCATTATTAAGTTTTTTATTATGTTCCCTTTGTACACCGTTGCAAAGGATGTTGCAGGTATAAGAGTATGCGGTGCCAACTTCGAAAACCCATCAAATATATTATTTTTTGACCCTCATAGTGGGAACAAAATCAAAAAGGTCAGCGGAAGCTTAATTTACGGACGAAACGGTGCAGGAAAAAGCACACTAGCCAAGGCAATAAAAAAGGCAAAAGACGAATTTCAGGAGACCAGCATCCAAGCTGACTTTGTAGATTTGAACAATTCGACACTCGAATTAAGCTCCGATGATAAGTCGCACATTTTCGTGTTTGATGAAGAGTATGTCGACAAAAATGTAAAATTTCAAGAATCTGGGCTGAGTACAATTGTAATGCTAGGGCATCAAGTAGAACTTGCCGAGAAGATACAAACTGAACAAAAAAATCTGGAAGCATTAAAGGCGGCATATGATGCACAAGAAGTCGTTGTGAAAACATTTGAAAAATCCGACTCCGAAATCTCCCCTATGTATCATGTGAAAAAAATGCGCTGGGCACTTCAAGGCGATGACTGCTGGGCCGGCAGAGATAAATTGATAAAAGGCAATCGACAGAATACCGCTGTCCATAGTGATACATACAAGCAATTTATCGCACTACCCACATCAAAAACACGCGATCAACTAATCGTAGAGTTTAACGAAACTTTAAAATCTCTTCGAGAAGCCCAGCAAGGTGATGCAGCAATCCTAGATGCTGTGTCAACGATTAATATCTGCTATAATGAAGAAGAAATCCTACGGCTTCTGAAGACGAAGATTGAAAAGCCAAAGTTGAGCGAAAGAGAACACTATTTGCTTGAACTGGCACAAACGGGAAATGCTACTCAATTAAATAACATGATTGCTGTGTTCTCAGATAAAAATGTTTGTACATGCCCTATGTGTATGCAGTCAGTTTCAAAAGAATATAAACAGGATTTGGTTCAAAGTGTTCAAAAGGTGCTTAGTAAAACTGTCGAAGACCATCAGGCATCACTGTGCAAATTTATAATTAGTGAAATTGAATTTGATTTATCGCCATTTATGAAACTAGCAAATACTGATTTGTGCTCGAAGTTGCTGTTAGAACTCAATAACGCAATCAAATATAACAACTTAGTTATTCAGAGCAAGATAGATGACCCTTATACGCCTTGTGAACAGCAATTGCACGCAGTCTCCAATTTGTTGATTGAACTAAACGATGCCCTTGACAAGTTGGAATGCGAAAGAATTGAATATAACAAGGAGATTGCTGACACAAAGCCAATTGTTGAACGCTTGACAAAAATAAATAATCAAATTGCGCATTTTGATATTCAAGATTCGTATTTGCGGTATCTTGCGAGTGCTGCACAGGCAAAAAAAGAACAAGAAAAATTTGTTGAACTACAAAACAATTTTGCTCAGACGAAGCGCTGTTTAGATGAGTTAGAGGCTACGCAGAGGAATGTTCGAGTTGCTGTTTCAATCATCAACAAGAACTTGAATTATATATTCTTCTCACCCACCAGATTCAAAATTGACTATCAAAATGGGAATTATGTGTTACTCTCCAATGGGAAAGTTCTTCGTCCTTCTCAAATATCACAAGGCGAGCGAAACATAATTGGATTGTGCTATTTCTTTGCCAGTATTTTACAAAATCAAGAGGAGTCCATCGGATACACAAAAGAATACCTCTTAGTTATTGATGATCCTATTTCAAGCTTTGACATAGAAAACAAAACAGGTATCATGTCATTTCTGAGGTATCAACTCGGAAAATTTTTGTTTGGAAACAAGGATACTCGTGCAATCATTATGACTCATGACTTGCCTACATACTATGACTTGGAAAAAGTATTTAAAGAACTGACTACGAAGAGTGAAAAGATATATAGTGAAAAAACATTTTATCATTCGTATGAATTAAGAAATCAAAAACTTATTGCAGTCTCATCCTGTAAACGTCAAGAATATTCAGAACTTGTAAAAATAGTCTATAATTATGCACTGGGAGATGCAACCGAGTACGAATTGGTTATTGGAAACATTATGCGTCAAATGCTAGAAGCTTTTTCTACGTTTCAGTACAAAAAGGGAATCGGTGATATTTCAACCGATCAAAGCATATTGGCTTTGTTGCCAGAAAACATTTATCAAACCTATTTTGAAAACTTAATGTACCGATTGATATTAAACAATGGGAGTCATCGCCTTGAGCAAACCCAATCCATGTCTGATATGTATTTCTTCACCGTAATATCGGATTCAGAAAAGCGGCGGACTGCAAAAGAAATTCTTTGTTTTGTCTATCTTCTGAATAAGAAACATTTGTTATCTCACTTGGAAGGTTGTGCTGATATAGAAAACAATTTACAGCATTGGTGTGCCGACATCAAGAAAAGCTGCTTAGAGTGAATTTCACAAATCTATAAGATACATATTTTTTCGTGGGCAATCATTTTATGGTTGCCCTCTATTTTTATACCCTAAAATCTGAAGAAGGAGGCCAAAATGCCAAGCAAAACCGAAGAATACCTTGCCCTTGCCCAGCGCACAGCCAACGGCTTGACCCGGTATTGGGAAAGCTGGACGGACTATTTGACCACCGCATCCCGACTGTATAAGTACACCTTTGCGGACCAGCTCATGATCTACGCCCAGCGCCCGGATGCCACTGCCTGCGCCGACTTTGACATCTGGAACAACCGGATGAACCGTTATGTGCGCCGGGGTGCCAAGGGTATCGCTCTGCTGGACGAATCCGGCGGATTTACGCGCCTGCACTACGTTTTCGATGTGTCGGACACCGGGGTGCGCCGCAATTCCCGTGACCCGGAGGTGTGGCAGTTCAACGACGACCTGAAACAGCCGGTTTCGGAAATGTTGAGCAAGACCTACGGCATC
>OATK01001101.1_pt1 | contig 19069 bp, 8 predicted proteins | sample 1516611 | NCBI WGS metagenome assembly OATK01 (sample SAMEA2579947, study PRJEB22360) | human gut metagenome | biome: human gut; feature: human-associated habitat; material: faeces | place: Denmark | collected 2008/2010 | reverse complement strand
TTAGCCTTGTCAAAGGCGAGAAAAGAACACGAAGTGTTCGAAATGCGAATGTGGGAGAGGGGCGTCCTGAATAGTTACGAAATATCATAAAAATAAGGAGGGGCAAGTATGAAGTTAAAACGTTTTTTATCATTATGTGCTGTCTGTATTTTCGCGACAGTATTGCTTGCAGGATGTTCCTCAGATAATACACAAGACACTCAGACATCAGCAGATACAACATCCTCAAATAACTCACAGACAGATACTTCTTCGGATTCACAAGATACTTCTTCGGACAAAACCGAGAAGGACACCCCTTCGGTTTCCATTCCGTGGAATGAAGTGTCTGATGATTATGAAGATACTGCAGTCGAGGCAAAAAATGAGATAACTGGCGCAGATTCCATTTCCGCGAGTACATTGAAATCTCTTGCCGACACCATCCGTAAGGACTACAAAGCCATCAAAGACGGAGTTACCAAATCAAATAAAGAGTCCGCAAAGGAAATGTTTGTCACCGGTGCGAAGATTGAGGCTCTTGCCGAACGTTCCAGCGATGTTTCGGATGAAGAATTTATCCGCCTTGGCACCAGCGCAAAGGTTTATGTCAAAGCACTTCACGGTGGTGGATCCACTTCCCTTTCCGATGCCTATTATGATTTAGACACCGGGCTTACCGTAACGAAAAACCTTGGAAATGATAAGTGGAATGCCTTAGCAAAAAAATTGAATTAACAATGTAACTATTCAGGATCAATGTATGGAAATCAATGAATCGTCGTGCTTGCACGTAAGAGACTTTGATTTCCATACATTTAGATCCTAATAGGGCTCCCCTCCACATATGAGCATTTTTAGCCTTGTCAAAGGCGAGAAAAGAACACGAAGTGTTCGAAATGCGAATGTGGGGAAGAGGGGGCCTGAATAGTTACTTAACAATTCAAAAGGGATGTTCTCACATGAGGGCATCCCTTTCTTTTACTCTTTTCGCTCTATGATTTCTGCATACAGATCCAATCCGTAACTTGTCTCCGTCGGCTCATGATCGATCATTTTAAAAGTACGTGTTCCGTCTTCTTTTCGCTCTGCACTTAAAAATCGTGCTCCCTGCAGATTTTTCGCATACATCTGACTTGCAAATGCAAAAAGGTGCGTCACCATAAACACACTCACGCCACTGTCATACATCGCCTGAATAATATGCTCCGCGATCTGGCTCCCCTCTTTTTCCGTCGTACTGGAAAACGACTCATTGAAAAGGATGAGGCTTCGATCCGTCACCATATCCACGATGCGGTTCACGCGTTTCATTTCCTCATCCAGCCGTCCGCTGTTCATGCTGCTGTCCTCACGTCTGGTAAAATGTGTCAATATGTTATCATACAGCGGGCTCTCAAAATACACCGCCGGAACAAACATACCCGCCTGCATCATTACCTGCGCAATGCCGACACTCCGCAAAAATGTCGATTTTCCGCCCTGGTTCGCCCCACTGATCACATGGAGATGGCAGGAATCGGTAAGGGAATTGTCCACCGGATTTTTCAGCGTTTCAAGCGCAAGTCCCAGTTCATACAGATGCCGGTACTCGATGTGCCCCTTTTCATGGCTCACACGCGGATAGCATGTTTTCATTTTTAAATTATGCAGGCTCCGCCCCAGATTCGCGCAACCGACATAAAATCCGACCTGAATCTGCAGCTGGCTGAAAAATTCCTGGAATTGGTACAAAAACTCGCGATAAATTTCCTGTGTATACAATAGTCCGTTTTCTTCCATTCGGATGGCATCCTGCTTCAACGCTTCCTGATTAAGCAAAATGGCCTCCGGAGATGCAAGATGCAGAAGAAGCCACCGCAATGTTCTGCGGAATTTTCCCATTTTTCGGTAATCGATCGGGTCAAGTCGGTTCACCATCGCATCGCCGCATTTAAGACCGCCAGCCACTCCGGCCGTCAGAATCAGTCTGCCGCCCTGCATCAGCACAGCCATATCGTCGATATGTCGTTCCAGATCTTTCGCAAAATCATCGGTAAAATGTTCTCTGAATTTTGTCGTAAACAGATACATAGCATCTGCTTTTTCTGCCTGTTCACTCCGCAAATGCTCTTTTAAGTACCGCAGATATTTTAAATGAATCCGAAGCAGATCCAGCGACTCTGTTATCTGCACCACCTTATTGCTTGTCTTTTTCGATGTGTATTTGTGAATTTCCTGCATCGCCTCTTTTGCGATACGGTACATTTCCTCGTAAAATTCCGGATGCGACACGGCATCAGACACCATCTGCTGGCGGAAATGAAGCGTCTTTTCATCCGTCACCGGGCATAAAAGCACACGCTGACAATTGGTAAATATTTCCTCATCCTCTTTTGCCATCGCCCGAAGGATCACCGAAAGATTCAAATCCTTGCCCATATCCTGCGGCATGCCATACCGTTTTGCCGCCCCCTGCTGTTTGTCCGGATACAAAAGTGCTACCTCAAACATGATGAATCCTCCTTTTAATTTCCTCATAAGTCAGCCCGTATTTTTCCACAATTGGCTCGACATATCCTTTGCCTTCGGCCTTTTTCCGGTGGATCTTGAACGTCCGCACTTTGACATTTCCCTCGATCAGCGATGCCACCTGGCTGACGATCTGTTCATTTTCCTGCGCAAGTTCCTCAATGTGCGTGACATAAATTCCGTAGCAGTCGCGGTCAAGAAAATGATCGATCACGCGACGCCCCATATGATAGGCATCGTACGTCGCCGCCGACGTAAAAAGTTCATTGATGATAACAAATACGTTGTGCTTTTCCGCATGCATCATCCCGGACAGGCGCACCAATTCTTCTTTCAGTTTTCCGCGGCCGCTCTGCATGCTCTCTTCCACGGAAAAATGTGTCAATAAGCCGTCAAAAAGTGGAAGCACCGCCCGCTTTGCCGGCACCGGAAAGCCCATCAGCGAAAAATACACAAGCTGCCCTGCCGCTCTCGCAAATGTCGTCTTTCCTCCCTGGTTTGGCCCCGTTATAACGAAAAACCGTTCTTTTCCACGATAATAATAATCGTTCGCTACCGTCTCTTTTCCCTCTTTTTGATTTTTCAACGCCAGCGCAAGATCGTATCCACCGGTCACTTCAAATGCCGCATCCGAAAACTCCGGCATGCAAAAATCATAATGGAAATATTCCATATGATGCTGAAATTTTAATATCGAAAGATACACGCAGATTTCCTTATGAAACTGCATAATCCCCGGCTGGTAAATGCGCGCCTCTTGTTTTCCAAATTCTTCCAGCCTTTTAAACTGTTGTGAAAATTTTTTCTGCAAATATTTGAAAATGCGCTGTTCCAGCGGTGTTCCCGCTTTTCCTCCCGGCAGAAGGTTTCCCATTTTTCTGGGATGCTTTATCATCTGCGGATATTTTTCGCACAATTCCTTCACATAATCGTCTTCCACCACCGACGGCAGGATCGCGACATGGTCTCCCTCGATCCGCAGACTGTAACGAATTTTCTCAAGTTCCTCACTCGTCGAAAGTGCCGCATCGTGATACGCCCTCACTTCCGGCTTGCCGCTCTCTTCCTTACACATTTCCAGAAACTGCTGCCAGCCGCGTGCCCTGCACTCGCGCTCTTCCAAAAAAGCAATCAGTTCATCCACCGCCGTAAAATACATTACAGCAACTTCCAGTTTCCAATGCGCCTTGCTGAGTTCATCTGTGATCTGCTCGCCTGTCTCGGAATTTATGTACGCTTCATTTTCCTGCGCCTGCCGGATTCGATTGACAAATTCTGTAATTTTCATCTCCATTTCTTCATCGATTTCCTGCAGCACTTCCTGGCGGAATCGGATCTGCTCCCTTCCATCAGGCATCTGCCGGAAATACTCCCGAAGATCATAAATGCCGAGCTGTCCATTGATTTCCTCGATCCACTGTGTGAGATTGAGATCATCATAAAACTCCGGCCGTTCTTCTTCCGATTCCCGGATTTTTCCTAAAATACTAAATGACATAATCACCCTCGCTTTCTTTTCACAATTTTGCTGCTTTTATTATACCGTATTTTTACATTTTTGTATAGCGGCAACATTGCGATTCAAATCTGAACGATTTCATACTTTACTTTTTCTTTACCAATTGTTTATGTGTTTAGGATTGAAAAAATTTCCCGGAACGTATATAATATCCTTGAGGTATTGTATTTATTAACATCTTATTGGAGAGATTTTATGGCACGAAAAAGGATTGGCGTCTTATTGGCGCAAGCAGATGAAACAACTCAAAATCATTTTATGCAGGGTTTTTTGCAGGAAGCATTTGCCTCTGACTATGATGTCTTGATTTTTTCAATGTATGTAAAATATCAGCAGACAAATCTTCATGAACTAGGGGAGTCAAATATCTACGAATTGATCAATTACGACATGCTTGATGCTATCGTTATTCTTCTGGATACGCTACAGACAACCGGCCTTTCGGATTCCATTCAGAAGAAAATTCACGACAAATTTGATGGTCCGGTTCTGGTCATTGATCAGAAAAGTCCGTATTTTCCATCCGTTATGAATGATCACTGCACTCCGATCCGCCGTCTGATCGACCACTTGATCGAGGTGCATCATTATAAAGATATCGTTTTCTTAAATGGACGTGAAGCTCATATTCATTCGATTGAGCGTCTGCGTGGCTATAAGGAGAGCATGGAAGCACATGGTCTTCCGGTTCTTGACGAAAACATTTACTGCGGAGATTATTGGTATACAAGCGGTAATCAAATGGTGGAACAGATGCTTTTGGAACGCCAAAAACTTCCGGAAGCAATTGCCTGTGCCAATGACTGTATGGCGATAGGCGTTTGTTCCGCGCTTACTGAGCATGGCATCAAGGTTCCTGATGATATCGCTGTGATCGGGTATGACTCGATTCAGGAGGGCCGTTACAGCCCGGTTCCATTGACTTCTGCGGAAATCCCGGCGAAGTCTTGCGGCAAATACAGCCTCCGGTGGATTGATGCTTCTCTCAACGACAAACCAATTCCGGAATATGTACCAGAGACGGACCTTTGGATTGGTGGAAGCTGCGGCTGTTCGACGGATAATCTCACCCTGTTGTCGCCACTTCGCGACCAATGGGAAACAAATCTTTCTTCTAACAGTTATTATTCCTGTTTTAACCATTTGATGGAGGATTTGCTATCCCAGCATTCTTACCAGGACTTTTTTAACATTGTTTTTCAATATACCTATCAGCTGGGAAATTATGACAATTTTCACATTTGTCTGAACGAAAACTGGAATCATGCATCAAAGATGATCGGTGATGAAGCTATTCGTCTCGGCTATTCCGACCGCATGTATCCGGTTGTTCATTGTAATAAAAACTATAGCACAGAAAATCATATTGATTTTTCGAATTCATTTGATACAAAACTGATTTTACCGGAACTTCATGAAGACCATGAAAAACCTTCGGCTTACATTTTTACACCGCTTCATTTTGACGACCAATGTTTTGGTTACGCAGTCATCAGCTACGGCGACGAACCCCGCGTATACGATGAAAGCTACATTTTATGGCTTCACAATGTGATGCAGGGAATGGAATCCTTCTACCGGCAGGACATTTTGCGCCAGTTATTAAATGAAATGGAGTCCGCACAGATCCGTGATTCATTAACCGGTCTTTACAATTACCGCGGTCTGATCACACAGACGAAGCAGCTGATTGCCGAATCCGTGCATGCACACGATACACTTTCGATTACTTCCATTGACCTGAGTGGTCTGAAAGATATCAATGCCGGCTACGGCCGCACAGAGGGTGATTTTGCGATTACCGCCTTGTCTCACCTCATTCAGGAATCTACCTTTTCCGACGAAATTTGTGCCCGGACGGGAAACGATGATTTTATTGTCTGCTCCATTATTTCTGACAAAAATGTACATCGAGCAGATGAATTTATAAGCACTTTATTAAACAAAATAAATATATTTAACCAACAAAACAGCCATTCTTTCCAGATTCATATCTGCTATAACTGTAAATCTGAGTCGATTGGACAGATCCATTCGCTCGAGTCGCTGATCAATGATACGATCAGTGAAAAAAACGGAAAAAAATTACAAGAGTTGCGACAGCGTGATCCTTCTACTCATTTATCTGAGAAAGACAAGGAACAGGATTTGGTAGTTATGAATCTGCTTGACGATAATAAATTTATATATTATTTTCAGCCAATTGTCGACGCACGAACCGGTAAAATTTTCTCTTATGAAGCTTTAATGCGTGCCAATACAGAACAAAAAATTTCTCCACTGGATATTTTGACTAGTGCCAAACGCCTTGGCCGACTCTATGACGTGGAAAAAGCAACACTATTTAATGTACTTCATTATATGAAAGAAAACCCGCAGAAATTTATCGGAAAGAAGACATTTATTAACAGCATTCCGGGGGCTCAACTTGTGGATTCCGACAAAGACCGCCTCCACGAACAATTAAATCAACACCGCGGACAAGTTGTTGTGGAACTTACAGAGCAGGAAGAATTGGACAATAAGTGTCTGTCCGACATCAAGCAATCCTATGCCAAACTTAAGGTTGAGACGGCAATTGACGACTATGGTTCAGGGTACTCTAATGTAAATAACCTGCTTCGTTATATGCCAAAATATGTAAAAATTGATCGTATGCTTATGGAAGAAATTCAGAACAATCCACAAAAGCAGCATTTTGTAAAAGATATTATTGATTTTGCACATGATAACAATATTCTGACGCTCGCAGAAGGAATTGAAACTTCAGAAGAGTTGAAGGAAGTAATCCGCCTCGGCGTGGATCTCATCCAAGGGTATTATACCGCTCGTCCAAATCCGGAACCTTTGGAACAGATCGACCCTCACATCCAGATCGAGATTTTGGAATACAACAAAAACCGATCGTCTTCCATGGTCCGCAAAGATTACATCGTCGACAAACCACAATCCATCTCGCTGGTTCAGATGGCACTTGGCAAATATACCGACATTCACATTGCCCAGCAGGCAGGTAAGGATCTCCCAATTAAATTGATCGGTGCTACCGGTTTCCAATCCAACCTCCGTATCTGGTTCGAGGATGGCTTCCACGGCACTCTGATCCTCAATACCACACATTTTTCCACCGAAAAATGTGTGCCTTGGCTGGAACTTGGTGAATCCGTAAATCTTACCATTCAACTCAAAGGAAATACCAACCTGAAGATGGCCGGTATCCGTGTTCCAAAGAGTTCAACCCTGCAATTTGTGGGAGAAAATTAGATTTTAAGAAGTTGACACAAAGTGCATAACTGTTTGAAGAGGTTTCACAGAATAGAAAAAGCCCCGGCTGCATTTCTGCAGCCGGAGCTTTTTCATTTTATGAAACCTCAAGTTTTATGCACTTTGTGTCGGTTTTAACTTCTTCGAAAGAAAAATCAAGCATTCTCCTTCAAAGAAATTTGTTCCTGCAAGGGAAGATATCCGTGACTACTCTTCTACCGGATCAAATTCCTCATCGAAATCATCTTCGGCGATGTCAAGAGCGTCATCGTCCTCATCTTCATCCATCATAAGAAGTTCATCATCTTCCACAATGTCTGTTTCCTTATCGTCCTTTGTGGATTTCTTGCCTTTGCCCTTCTTACCTTTTCCCTCTTCTTTTTCCTCTGGCTCCTCTACCGGTTCCGGTGGCTCAAGACTGGCAACCAGATCACTGTGAAGGCTGATATTGCGGTATCGCTTCATACCTGTTCCGGCTGGAATCAATTTACCAAGGATAACATTTTCCTTCAAACCGATCAATGGATCAATCTTTCCTTTGATTGCAGCATCGGTAAGAACCTTTGTAGTCTCCTGGAAGGAAGCTGCAGAGAGGAAGGAATTTGTTGCAAGAGAAGCTTTTGTGATACCAAGGATGATCTGTTTACCTTCCGGTACCTCTTTACCCTCTGCTGCAAGTTCTTCCACTTTATCTTCATATTCGAGCGTATCAACCATCGTTCCCGGAAGGAAGTCAGAATCACCATTGTTCTCGATGCGGACTTTCTTCAGCATCTGGCGGACAATGACCTCGATATGCTTGTCATTGATTTCTACACCCTGAAGACGATATACACGCTGTACTTCACGAAGCATGTAATCCTGTACGGCACGCACGCCTTTGATCTTCATGATATCGTGTGGGTTGACACTACCTTCTGTCAACTCGTCACCGGCCTCAAGCACCTGACCATCCATAACTTTGATACGGGATCCGTATGGAATCAAGTAAGCTTTTGTCTGACCATTTTCTTCATCGGTAATGATAACTTCACGTTTCTTCTTCGTATCACGAAGAGTAACTTTTCCGCCAAATTCGGAAATGATAGCAAGACCTTTTGGCTTTCTTGCCTCAAAAAGTTCCTCGACACGAGGAAGACCCTGTGTGATATCGTCTCCGGCTACACCACCGGTATGGAATGTACGCATGGTAAGCTGTGTACCAGGTTCACCGATTGACTGCGCAGCAATGATACCAACTGCCTCACCAACCTGTACCGGCTCACCGGTTGCCATGTTCGATCCATAACATTTTGCACAGATACCGATATGAGATTTACATGTCAAAATCGTACGAATCTTAACTTTCGCAGCATCTCCGGCATCAATGATCGCTTTTGTATTTACGATGCGGGCAGCACGTTTTGGTGTGATCATATGATTTGCCTTTACGATCAATTCGCCTTCATCGTCATACATATCGTCGCAGGCATAACGGCCTGTAATACGCTCTTCCAAAGTCTCGATGACTTCTTTTCCATCCATGAATGCACTGATCCACATTCCCGGAATCTCGTCTTTTCCTTCACAACAATCCGTCTCACGGATGATAAGATCCTGTGATACGTCTACCAGACGACGAGTCAGGTATCCGGAATCGGCTGTACGAAGCGCTGTATCGGAAAGTCCTTTACGCGCACCATGTGCAGAAATGAAGTACTCCAGTACGTCAAGTCCTTCACGGAAGTTCGATTTGATCGGCAGTTCGATCGTACGACCGGATGTATCTGCCATCAATCCACGCATTCCGGCGAGCTGTTTGATCTGTTTGTCAGAACCACGGGCTCCGGAATCCGCCATCATAAAGATGTTGTTATATTTGTCAAGTCCGGTAAGAAGTGCCTCTGTGATCTCATCATCGGCCTCTTTCCAAGTCTCGATAACCGCTTTGTAACGTTCTTCCTCGGTCAAAAGACCACGACGGAAGTTTCTGGAAATATTTTCAATGGTGCTTTCTGCTTCTGCAAGAATCTCTTTCTTTGCTGCCGGCACTTCCATATCGGAAATAGATACCGTCATCGCTGCTCTTGTAGAATATTTATAACCGAGAGACTTGATCGCATCCAATGTCTCCGCTGTCTTTGTAGCACCATGATTATTGATACATTTCTCAAGGATCTGTTTCAGCTGTTTCTTTCCTACATGGAAATCAATTTCCAATTTAAGGAAATTCTCATCCTTGCTTCGATCTACGAATCCCAGGTCCTGGCTGATGATCTCATTGAAAATGAAACGTCCCAGTGTGGACTCAATGATACGGGATTCCATCTCACCGTTTTTATTGATTCCCTGACATTTTACTTTAATCTTTGCATGCAGGGTAATCTCATGATTTTCATAAGCAATGATTGCTTCGTTCATGTTCTTGAATGCTTTTCCTTCGCCTTTTGCACCCGGACGCTCCTGTGTCAGGTAATAGATACCAAGGACCATATCCTGTGAAGGTACGGCTACCGGACCACCATCGGATGGTTTCAAAAGGTTGTTTGGTGAAAGCAGAAGGAAACGACACTCTGCCTGAGCCTCTACCGAAAGTGGAAGATGCACAGCCATCTGGTCACCATCGAAGTCCGCGTTAAACGCAGTACATACCAATGGATGAAGTTTGATCGCTTTACCTTCTACAAGTGTAGGCTCAAATGCCTGGATACCCAGACGGTGAAGTGTAGGAGCACGGTTCAACATAACCGGATGCTCTTTGATAACCTGCTCTAAAATATCCCATACAGCAGGCTCCAGCTTCTCTACCATTTTCTTCGCATTTTTAATGTTATGTGCGGTTCCGTTTGCTACGAGTTCTTTCATAACAAATGGCTTAAACAGCTCGATTGCCATTTCTTTCGGAAGACCACACTGATAAATCTTAAGTTCCGGACCTACGACGATAACGGAACGTCCTGAATAGTCAACACGTTTTCCGAGCAGGTTCTGACGGAAACGTCCCTGTTTACCTTTCAGCATATCGGAAAGGGATTTCAGAGCACGGTTACCGGGACCGGTTACCGGACGGCCACGGCGTCCATTGTCGATCAAAGCATCTACTGCTTCCTGAAGCATACGTTTTTCATTACGCACGATGATATCCGGTGCGCCGAGTTCCAAAAGTCTCTTCAAACGGTTGTTACGGTTGATGATTCGGCGATACAGATCATTCATATCCGATGTCGCAAAACGACCACCATCGAGCTGTACCATTGGACGAAGATCCGGTGGGATAACCGGGATCACTGTCAAAATCATCCAGTCCGGATTATTGCCGGACTCGCGGAATGCTTCGATTACTTCCAGTCTCTTGATGATACGCGCACGTTTCTGGCCTGTAGAAGTCTTCAACTCTGTTTTGAGTTCTTTGGACTCTTTGTCCAAATCGATTCTCTGCAGCAATTCCTGAATGGATTCAGCACCCATACCTACACGGAATGTATCACCAAAATCTTCTTTGGCTTTCTGATATTCTCTCTCAGAGAGAACCTGTTTTACCTGAATTTCTTTCGTATCGGACTCCAATACGATATAAGCAGCAAAGTACAGAACCTTCTCCAATACCTTTGGAGAGATGTCAAGGATCAGTCCCATACGGCTCGGAATTCCCTTAAAATACCAGATATGGGAAACCGGCGCTGCCAGTTCAATGTGTCCCATACGCTCTCTACGTACGCTGGATTTCGTAACCTCAACGCCGCATCGATCGCAGACAACACCTTTATAACGAACTTTTTTATATTTTCCACAATGACATTCCCAGTCTTTGCTTGGTCCAAAAATCTTTTCACAGAACAAACCGTCTTTTTCCGGTTTCAATGTTCTGTAGTTGATCGTTTCCGGCTTTTTTACCTCTCCACGGGACCACTCACGGATCTTGTCCGGAGATGCCAGTTTGATCTTAATTTTGTCATATGTTAATGTTTCCTGAATTGCATCGCTTACCTGTGGCATTCTTATCGTCCTTTCTATAACATGATGTATTTACCTGCAATTATTTATTCATCTTCGGAAATGCCAATGTTGCTGTCATCGTCAATTTCTGACAATTCAGCCTCACGGAATCCGGCATCTTCAAAGGACTCTTCTTCGAGTTCGAATCGGTCGCCTTCCATCAATCCTGACATATCTTCCACATTTACTTCATCCACAGACTCTGTCATCTGGATCTCTTCGCCGTTTTCATCGAGAACCGCTACATCCAAAGCAAGAGACTGCAGCTCTTTGAGCAATACCTTAAAGGACTCAGGTATTCCCGGTTCAGAGATATTGTCACCTTTGATGATTGCTTCGTATGTCTTCACACGACCGACCACATCATCGGATTTTACAGTAAGGATTTCCTGAAGTGTATAAGCAGCACCATAAGCCTCGAGTGCCCATACTTCCATCTCTCCGAAACGCTGTCCACCGAACTGAGCTTTACCACCCAGAGGCTGCTGTGTTACAAGAGAGTAAGGACCGGTTGAACGAGCATGAATCTTATCGTCAACCAAATGGTGGAGTTTCAGGTAGTGCATGAATCCAATCGTTACTTCTCCATCAAAGAACTCACCGGTACGTCCGTCACGAAGCTGAACTTTTCCATCTTCCTTGATCGGTACACCTTCCCATTCTTTGCGGTATTCTTCATTTTCCAGAAGGTACTGCATCACTTCCGGATCCAGAACATCTTTATATTTTGCTTCAAACTCATCCAATGGTGTATTGACATAATCATTGGCAAGTTTCAAAGTATCCATAATATCTACTTCGTTTGCGCCATCAAATACCGGTGTCGCTACATTGAAACCAAGAGCTTTTGCTGCCAGACTCAAGTGAATCTCGAGCACCTGTCCGATGTTCATACGGGAAGGCACACCCAGAGGGTTCAATACGATATCAAGAGGACGTCCATTTGGAAGGAATGGCATGTCTTCTACCGGAAGTACACGGGAAACGACACCCTTGTTACCATGACGACCAGCCATCTTATCTCCTACCTGGATCTTTCTCTTCTGTGCGATGTAAATACGCACGGTTTTATTCACTCCCGGAGAAAGTTCATCTCCGTTTTCTCTCGTAAATACTTTCGCATCTACGACAATACCAAATTCACCATGAGGAACACGCAGAGACGTATCTCTTACTTCACGTGCTTTTTCACCGAAGATTGCGCGAAGAAGTCTTTCCTCGGCGGTCAGCTCGGTTTCTCCCTTTGGTGTTACTTTTCCGACAAGAATATCGCCGGCACGAACCTCTGCACCGATACGGATGATACCCTGCTCATTCAGATCTTTGAGTGCATCATCGCCGACACCCGGCACGTCGCGGGTAATCTCTTCCGGTCCGAGTTTGGTATCTCTGGCTTCGGTTTCGTATTCTGTAATATGAACGGAAGTATATACATCTTCCTGTACCAGTCTTTCACTAAGAAGAACGGCGTCCTCGTAGTTGTAACCTTCCCAAGTCATGAATCCGATCAGAGGGTTCTTACCGAGAGCGATCTCTCCGCCGGAAGTAGAAGGTCCGTCTGCGATAACCTGTCCTTTTTCGATCACATCACCTTTTGTCACGATTGGACGCTGGTTCATACAAGTACCCTGGTTGCTTCGTACAAACTTCGCAAGTTTGTATTCATCGCGGTTTCCATCCGCCTTTTTGATGATGATACGGTTGGACTCGGATCGTTCTACCACACCGCCTTCTTTCGCTACGACACAGTTACCTGAATCGACAGCGGCTTTCATTTCCATACCTGTACCTACAACCGGTGCTTCGGTAACCAAAAGCGGTACTGCCTGACGCTGCATGTTGGATCCCATCAGCGCACGGTTTGCATCGTCGTTTTCCAGGAATGGGATCATGGCTGTCGCTACCGAGAATACCATCTTCGGCGACACATCCATGAAATCAATTTTATTTCTTTCAAATTCGGAAGTTTCTTCACGGAAACGACCGGAAATGTTCTTACGTACAAAATGTCCGTCTTCATCCAATGCTTCATTCGCCTGAGCCACATGGTAACGGTCTTCTTCATCCGCTGTCATGTAAACAACTTCGTCGGTTACGATCGGATTATCCGGATCTGTCTTGTCAACTCGGCGGTATGGAGCCTCTACAAATCCATACTCATTGATACGAGCATACGATGCCAGTGAGTTGATCAGACCGATGTTAGGACCCTCGGGAGTCTCGATCGGACACATTCTTCCATAATGGGAATAGTGAACGTCTCGGACTTCGAATCCGGCACGGTCTCGGGAAAGACCACCGGGACCAAGAGCGGAAAGACGTCTCTTATGTGTCAATTCGGACAACGGGTTATTCTGGTCCATAAACTGTGACAACTGGGAACTTCCAAAGAACTCTTTGACTGCTGCCGTCACAGGTTTGATATTGATGAGCGACTGAGCAGAGATTGTCTCTACATCCTGTGTCGTCATACGTTCGCGAACCACACGTTCCATACGGGACAAGCCGATACGGTACTGGTTCTGAAGCAATTCTCCGACAGCACGGATACGACGGTTACCCAAATGGTCGATATCGTCATCATTTCCAATGCCATACTCAAGATGCATATTGTAATTGATCGAAGCGAAAATATCTTCCTTCGTAATATGTTTCGGAATCAAGTCCGGAATATGTTTTTTAATTGCTTCATAAATTTCTTCTTCGGAGGTGTACTCATCCAGGATTGCTTTCAGTGCCGGATAATAAACATCCTCAGTCACACCCAATTCTTTTTTATCTGCATTTGGTAAAAATGCGTTCAAATCAACCATCATATTGGAGAGAACTTTCGCAACATGCTCTTCCGTCTGTACAAAAACGTAAGGAATTGCTCTATTCTGGATTTCAGCCGCTTTTTCCTCGGTCAAAGGAACACCGGCCTCGGCAATAACTTCACCGCTTTCCATATCAATTGCATCTTCGGCCAAAGCAAAACCGGCGATACGATTGCGAAATGCAAGTTTTTTATTAAATTTATAACGTCCTACTTTAGCCAGATCGTATCTTCTCACATCAAAGAACATACTATTAATAAGGCTCTCGGCACTATCGACGGAAAGTGGCTCGCCCGGACGCAGTTTTTTGTACAATTCCAAAAGACCATCCTGATAATTCTCAGAAGCGTCTTTCGCAAAACTTGCAATAATTTTTGGTTCTTCACCGAACAGATCCAAGATCTCCTGGTTTGTTCCGACGCCGAGGGCACGGATCAACACTGTGATCGGCACTTTACGGTTACGGTCTACACGTACGTAGAAAATATCGTTGGAATCTGTCTCATACTCCAGCCATGCACCACGGTTTGGAATGACCGTAGCAGAATACAGTTCCTTACCAATCTTATCATGTGCAATGCCATAATAGATTCCCGGAGAACGAACCAGCTGGCTTACGATAACACGCTCAGCACCATTGATAACAAAAGTACCGGTCGCCGTCATAAGAGGCAGGTCGCCCATGAAAATATCATGCTCACTGATCTCTTCTGTCTCTTTATTATGAAGTCTTACCTTTACTTTCAAAGGTGCTGCATACGTTGCATCACGTTCTTTGCAAGCTTCAATTGAATATTTCACCTCATCTTTGCACAACTCAAATCCCACAAACTCAAGACTGAGATTTCCGTTGTAATCTGAAATCGGGGAAATATCACGAAAAACTTCATTTAAACCTTCTTCCAAAAACCATTTGTATGAATCTGTCTGAACCGCAATCAGGTTAGGCATCTCCAAAACTTCTTTTTGCTTTGAGTAACTCATTCTGACGCCTTTGCCCACTTTGACAGGACGTATTCTGTTTTTCTCCATTGATGATTTCACTCCTTGTTTTTTTTACAAAACTGTGTTATAATGAATCAGTAAAGGGTCACTGAACCTAATTTACCACAGTACTGTATATTTCATCTTACCACAGTTGTAGAGTGGTGTCAATAGGAAAGTTCTACTTTTCCTTTTTTATTTACCCAAAAGCTGATCAGATCCAAATATTTCGTAGAACCAAAAAGGTCGTCAATGCCGAAACTGTAATAATATTCGCCCTCCGGAAGCTTTGGCTCCGTAATATTAAAATTTTTCCCTACGCGGTATTTATCCCCTTTGATCTCCGTCGTTTCTCCGCTTTCCTGGTCAACAACGACATAGATCGGGCGGATCACATCTCCTTTTTTGATCTCGGTCATTTCTTTATCTGCCTGGCCGCTCTCGTCATCGATACCATCCCAGGCACCGAGCACCATCCATTCTCCATCGTCCTCTGTCTCCCCATAAAGATAGGCAAAACGAAGATTGGTCTCCTGCCCATTGAGTACGATCGGCGAAGAAAAGATGGTATAATCCTCGCTTTCCTCTACCACGTACATACTGAGAAGCGATCCATCCGGAAGTGCCGGCCAGTATCCCTGAAATGTATCTGTCACGACACCGGTCTGGTCATCGTAATCAAGCCAGTTGTCACTTCCGAGATACACAAGCGGTGTCTCGTCGTCAAACTTCATATATAAATTGTACTGAACCGATGCCACATTCGGAAGGCTTTCCTGCGCGATCGTGAACGTATAATACCCGTCGTCATTCAAATGTTGTTCTTCGGCGATCTGAATCTGGTTCTGATCTGCCGTCATAAGTCCCAGTCCATGTCCGCTCTGATCTGCAGCCGACCAATCATTTTCGCCGGAATATTCCTCGATCGAACCATTGGCAGCGCCGTACACCATCGTTCCGATAAAATCGGTATACGAATCGCTGACACAAACCGTTTCAAATGTCTTTAATTCCCCTTCGTCCTCGATCTGAAGCGGGTAATATACGGAAAGACCGTTGGCATTCCGGCGGTTTGCACCTTTCACCTGATAAATGACCGCTTCCGAAATCGCCGCCTGAAGAGCACTCGTGTCTACTGCACCTGCGATATTTTTTGCCATATCGCCGAGATCTACCATATTACTGTAGCCTTCTGACGGCGTATTTCCTCCATAATTCTGTGCTTTTCGGATTCCTTTGGCGATCTCACCAAAGGTTTCCATATTTTCCGTGCTCCCCTTCATGCTTTCTGCTACCACGCCAAATTCGTCACAGACCTTCTGAATCTTCGACAGATCTGTCACCGAAAGTGTCGCCGTACTTTCTTCTCCAAGTGCTTCACAGCTTTTATAAAAACTGTCGCAGATCTCTTTTCCAAGATCTGCCGCCGGAGCTCCCGGATTTTCCTGCAGATAGGCTCCGATCGCAGCATAATCCCAGCCGCCGCCACTTTCCAATTCTTCCGAACCGATCATATAATTGGCAAACGGCGAAAGCATCTTCGCATTCTCAACAGATCCCATCAGACAGGCATCGTAACCGATAAAATTAAACTTTCGCGGAATACCGTCGAGCGCCTGCTGAATCTCCGCCAGATCCAGCGTATCTGTCCCGTAATTTTCATCCAGGCACACACCGGCAACACTTCCACCGCCGTGATCCCACATAATAAGTCCCAGCTTATTGTTCCCATAATTTTCCACTCCGAAAGTGACAAAATCTTTCAATGTAGCACTTTCCGCCATATTTGCCTGTTCCATACGGGAAATTTCCTGCATATCTCCATTTATGATCTCATACCGCGCGATCGCATCTTCCGGAATGACCTCGTTCTGCCACTGGGTGCAGCCACCTGTCTGCACGACAAAACGAACCTGCGAACCAAAATCTCGGTCAAGCATCTCGCCCAGGTCCATTGTCGCCGCGCCATAACCACTCTCGAGATCGGTTCCACACAAATATACGAGAATCGTCCACGCACCATCTCCGGCAAATTCTTCCTCCGAAACTGCCGAATTTTCCTGCTGCACTCCCGTTTCCGGTTGACCAGCCTCTTCCGCACAGCCGGCCAGGCTAAAAATCAGCCCGGCCAATACTATGCACAATACTATCTTCTTTTTCAATTATTTTCCCCCTGTCTTTAGCGCACACGCACCGTAAAGTTGTATTTTTTCTTCTGACCATTGATCAATTTTACGGTAACTGCGATCTTTGCTTTTCCCTTCTTTTTTCCAAATACACGCAAATTTGAAAAATACTGTTTTCCGTCTTTCCTGATGCCATAATTTTTCGTCTTGATAATTTTCTTTCCACTTGTGATCTTATAAGAAATCTTTGCAATTTTCTTTCTTGCCGCCTTATTATCGATCAAAAGCTGGATATCATCTGCCTTTTTGCGTGAAATGGTAAATTTGCCTTTTGCCGGATATTTTCCCACGATAATATCGGAAAATGAGTATTTTGTGATTTCCTTTGTTTCACCCGGCGTCGTTGTCGGCGGCATCACAGGAGATACCGGACTTTCCGGCGTGGTACTCGGAGACACACTTTGGGTCTGTGTCGGTGCCTCGGTTGGTGCAGCACTTGGCGATGCGCTTGGTGTCTGTGTCGGCACCTCGGTTGGTGCAGCACTTGGCGATGCGCTTGGGGTCTGTGTCGGCACCTCGGTTGGTGCAGCACTTGGCGATGCGCTTGGCACGATCGTCGGTGTCGGCGTAGGTGTCACCGGCTTCAGATCCTCGTCACTTACCACATATGAGGTTTCCGCAATCGGAAAATCAGTAAGATAACTGCTTTCATAATATTCATTGTCCATCGTGTGAACCTGTGATGTATCTGCCTCGTCAAAATCCGCGGTTCCCTTTAAAAAGTAATCATAACTTATCTTGTCATTGTCTGCGTCATCCCATGTCGCATCGAGATTGTACCATTGGTCTCCGAGTTTCACAATGTTCCACGCATGACCGGCAGAATCTCTCCCGGTACCGGCACTTCCTCCGATCCAATGGCACGGCACGCCCGCTTCCAAAAGCAGTTTGTACATGCAAAGTGCGTAACTGTTACAAAGCCCCTTTCCTCGGACATACGCGCCATATACCGAAGATGCATTGTCCACATCATTCGTGTACGTAATGAGTGCGCAGACATAGTCGTGCACCGCCTTTACTTTGGAATAATCAGACATCTGTGAAGTTCCAAGTTCAGCAAGAATTTCTTTCGTATGCGTATTTACATATTCTGTCTCGTCCGCAGTTTCAAAATAAGTCGGCGTAAAGATAATTTCGCCATTTCCGCTCTCTTCTTCCACCGATGCACTCATAAATTCTTTCGAAAAATTGATATTTCCGATCAGATAGTCGGAATCGTCTGAAGTCGACGCGTCATCCAAAACAATCATATCATAATAAAAGAATGACATGCCATTAAACAAACGGCTCCACTCCTCATCACTTCCGCTGAAGTCAACCGAGAACCGGCTTTTTCTCTGCATCCCGTTGTCGCGGATTACCTGCGCCAGTTCAGCCAGTCCTGCTGCCCTCTGCTCCGCAGCCGCTGCCTGTGTTCCATTTACTGCAACACTTCCGGCAAATATCCCCACCGTCAGAATCACTGCCAATATTTTCCTTTTCCATTTTTGTGGTTTCATTCACATGCCCTCCAATCAATAAAATCATTTTTCTTTCTATTTCATAAAAATACTCATCAAAAAGTATTTTTTCATAGACATCTATATACAATCTGTCCCTATAAAGAATTCTTGCTCAATTCAACATGAGATCGGATTATCACTTTAAAAATACATTCATATAAATCCGCATAGTTCTTTTCTGTGTCTGCTTTTTCTAAAGCAGCAATATAGCCCTTCTTTTCTTCCACTTTTATATAAAAAGGGGTCAATCCCGCTCGCACTAACTGAACATTCATAAAAGCTCTGGCAGTTCTTCCATTTCCCTCTGAAAAAGGATGAATTACAGTAATTCTA
>OATK01001097.1_pt1 | contig 19093 bp, 17 predicted proteins | sample 1516611 | NCBI WGS metagenome assembly OATK01 (sample SAMEA2579947, study PRJEB22360) | human gut metagenome | biome: human gut; feature: human-associated habitat; material: faeces | place: Denmark | collected 2008/2010 | reverse complement strand
TTTTCTGCATACACCAACTGAGAAAGTATGGGATGGAAAGGACAATTTACAGGTTTCAAAAGGGAAGATTGAAATTAGTAACTTATACTTTTCATACAATGACCAATCCATTACCTTGAAAAATATTAATTTAATAAGTTTTCCGGGTGAAAGCATTGCACTGGTTGGAAAAAGTGGTTGTGGAAAGACAACATTAGCATTCCTTATGCTTGGTTTTTATAAGCTCCAAAAAGGTAAAATTCTTATTGATGGAAAATCTTTAAATGAGTGTAGTTTAAAGTCTATTCGAAATCAAATTGGCTTAGTTCAGCAGAATGTATTGATTTTTAGTGGTTCTATTCGTCAAAATCTTTTACTAGGGAATATACATGCAACAGAAAGGGAAATTTGGGATGCATGTAAGGCCGCTGGAATAGAAGAATTAATACATTCATTTCCAGAAAAATTAGATACGGTAGTCGGTAATAATGGTATTAATCTCTCAGGAGGGCAGAAACAAAGAATTGCTATTGCACGAATTTATTTAAAAAACCCTAAGATTATTATTTTTGATGAGGCTACATCAGCATTAGACTTAGAAACAGAAAAAGAAGTTTTGCGTTATTGGAAAAAATTATTTTCGGATAAGACTTCAATAGTTATAACTCATAGGAAAGAAGTGGCTTTAGCATGTGATAGAGTTGCCGTTATGAATAATGGAGAAATTGTTGAAGTAGAATCGGTAGATAAGTTGAATCAGACAGAAAGTGCATTTCAGAAATTGTTTACAAGTGAGGAGAAAGAAAATGCTTAATAAGATTATATATCGTATTAACGTAATTAAACAATTGAAGGCCTATGCATTTGGAATAAAACGCTATTTTTTAATCTTAAATATCGCTGATGTGATAATTATGAGTGTACAGTTTTTGAAACCAATTCTTTATGGAATCTTTATTGATATGGTAATTATTCAAAGAGAAAAAGGAAAGCTGCTTGTTGTTATAGTGGGATCTTTAGGGGTTTATTTAATTGAAACAGCAATGGAATATTTTCGTATTGCTACCAAAATTCATCTTAGTAATTCAATTACAAAAGCGGTAAAAGGCAACATTTTGAGTTATTTTCTTGATGTTCCGCTTGAAGGGAATGAAAAGATTGATATTGGAGATTTAAAAATGCGAATGGAAGATGATACAAAACATATTGATAAATTTGTGGAATCTCAGACCATTAACTATATATTAGCATATATTACAGCAGGAGTTTGTGTGATTTTATTATTTGGCATTGATTGGAGATTGGCAGTTTTTTCTAGCATTGTAGTTCCGTTAACATTTGCTTTGGATCATTTGGTAAGTAACTATGAAAATAAAATAGTGAAGGAACAATATAAAAATCAGAAAAAATGGATGACATGGCTTCACGAAGATCTGCTTGGCTGGAGAGAAGTAAAAGCGCTTGATATATCAAAACATGAATCCAGATGATTCTATAAGTTTGCACATCAAGATATGATTTATAACGCAAAATGGATTAACTGCTGGACTGCAAGGAGATTGGTTATTCCAAAGCTTAAGGATGAGTTTTTTATGCAGTTTTGTTTATATTTTCTTGGAGGAATACTTATTATACTTCAAAAGTTGGACATAGGTCAGCTATTGGTATTTGCCATGTATTATTCGATGTTTTCTGATGCTGTGAAAAATATATCAGGAGCAGATGCAGAATTGGAAGCTCAAAAAGTTTATACTGATAGATTATTAGAAAGTCTTCAAATGATACACATGAAATCTAGAGAAAAAAAATAGATCTAAACTTTTCAAGTGCGATAGAATTTCTAGATGTATCTTATAGATATCCAGATGCGAAAAAAAATGTATTAGAGCATATAAATTTTCAAATAAGCCTGCAAATAAAAAGTCAAGGCTAAATTTATGAAAATTGAAAATTTTATACAGGTCGAAAAATAGGAATCAAAACAAGACCACCACACTCGTGCTGGTCTGAAGAGAAGTGTTATGAAACTATTCGGATTCTGGAAGTGATGAAAGATATTCTTTCACCCGACCATAGTAGATTCGTAAAAATTTATTGGCTCCGGCGGTCATATAGACGTAATAAGCTTTACCTTGGGCTCGTTTCTTATCGAGGAACTGATAAACAGGATCATCTTGGGGCATGGTTTTGATTAAAACATCCATTACCTGAAACAGAGTCTTGCGCAGAGCTGCGGAGCCTCGTTTGGAAGTGGGAACACTCTTTTGCTCATAAGAGCCAGAACCATTTACACCAGGATCCACGCCGGCAAAAGCTGTGAGCGCGCCTTTGTGAGTGAAACGGGTTACATCGCCAATCTCGGCCATGAGTTGTGGACCAAGTGATGGACCTACGCCTTTCATCTGCATGACGATAGGATATTCTGGGAGTTTAGAGGCTGTTTCGTTCATGAGGGAACGCAATTCTTCCACAGTTACAGAGGCACTGTTAAGTTGGTCAACCGCTTGCTTGATAATGAGTTTAGTAATTCCATCCTTTGGAAGTACAGGAACAAGCTCCTTTGCTTTTCCATAGATTTCCTCAGCTTTTGACAGGCTGAAGTTGTACTTCTTTCGTTTGCACCACTTCTGATAGTGGTCTATGAAAGCATGAAGGGACATTTTACGGACACAGTCCACATGCCAGTAAGTGGATGCAAAATCAACCCATTTCTGGCTGCCGTCACTACGTGCAGGGCTGTCAAAGTAAGTATTAATGCCAGGATAGGTCTGATCAAGGATGCCGATGAGGTTATTCTTCATGGCCGTCTTGTGCTTCATATAAAAGTTGAACTGACGGTTCATGGTTTTAAGCTGATTGCGTAATTCATCCATGACACTATATTGTTTTAGATTTTGCCATTTGTCAAGTGCATAGCGTGCAATCTTAACGGCATCCGCTTTGTCAGATTTGACCTTACGAAGGGAGTCATTGTCAAAGTCCTTGATAAGTTTTGGGTTGATGGCGCTGACGAAAAGGTCGGCCTTGGAAAGTTGATGTGCCAGGACTTCATAATAACGTCCGGTGTGCTCCATGACAATACGGGATTCCCACTCAACGGAATGGATAAGATTAACAAGAGACTTAATGTCACTAGCCGAGTGTTTGATCTCGAAAGGTGCAGCAACAATCTCACCAAGGGGGCGAATGATAGCGACCATACTTTTGCCTTTAGAAACATCGATACCTACTGCGTTCATAAATTTGTCACTCCTTAAGATTTAATTATGCAATGGATAAGCACCAGTTTTACTCATTGCCTATTCAATCTACTGTGGTGTGACACGAATGCACCTAAGGCGATTCAACCTGCATAAAACGAATGCTGCAAATGAGGAGCTGGTTATCAGTCTTATTTACGGACGCGAAGTCCAAGAAAGGGGACGACATACCTATTGCTCTATCATTATACAGCTTAGGCAACAAGATGGATAATTCCTTACTGGCTGTAAGGGATATTAACCATAAATATATTGTAGTAGAAAAGGAGAACATGTTGCAATTATTGGAAAGAGTGGAAGCGGAAAATCTACACTTATTAAATTAATGGCAGGTATTTTGATACCTACAGAGGGGAAGATTTTGCTATCAGGGATAGATTTAAAAAAAATAGAGTTATCATCATTATATAAAAGTATCGGATTTGTTATGCAAGATAGTCTTTTGTTTAATGATACAATAGAAGAAAATTTGCGTTATGGGAAAGAAGAAGCTAGTATGGAAGAAATATATAATGCGTGCCATAAAGCAGGAATATATGATGATATTAAAAAAATGCCAGAAGGATTGAAAACAGTTATTGGAGAAAGGGGAGAAAAATTATCAGGAGGTCAAAGACAACGACTTATTTTGGCTAGATTGTTTCTACAAGATAAAGAAATATTGGTGATAGACGAGGGCACAAGTGGCTTGGATCAGAAAACAGAAAATATAGTGTTCGATTCATTAAGGGCTATTCAAAAAGATAAAACAGTAATTGTGGTGACACATAAAGAGGAGTCTTTGGTTTGGTTTGACAAGATAATTAAAATAAATGAATAATATTTTGGCATACATAGAGAGCAAGAAATTAAAAGTGGATTTAAAAAGGGTATTAGGGAACAGTACTCCCTAATAAGATGGCATTTTGTTAAACAAAATGCGTATCTTGCCCAAAACATATCGTATTATACTGGCAGTCTGCCATACAAAAAACTGGCAGTCGGACATCCTGCAATGGCAGAAAGCCATACATCAGGTACAGTAGGGGGACTACCTGATAGGAACCTAAAGAAACCTAGAGGAACGAGAGATAGAATGATATAGTATAAGTGGAAACAAGCAGTTGAGGCTGCTTGTTTTTTTGTAGATAAAGGGAAAGGGGGGGATGGAATGAAAATAAAGAAAACATTCCGGCTGTCAGAGGATATTGTTGAACTGATGGATCACAGAGATCAGCGGAAATACCCATCAAGGGAATTTTATTTGGAATCTGCAGTCAGGAAATTCGCAGAGAATCCAGATGACAAAACAGATGAAAAACTGGAATCTATCCTAAGTGCAGTGCACAAAAACGAGCAGCTGGGAATGGAAATTCTTTCTCAACTTCAAAAGGGAAAAAAGACGGAACATGTACAAAAGATCAATGAGGAGTTTGATCTGGATACTTTTGATCATTTGTTGTAACAGGAGGAATGAAATGGATTTTGAAAAATGGCATGACCAAGTTAAAAAGACAATGGCGAACAGGCTGAAAGAGAGTTGGCTGATGTAAATGATTCCGGCGATGAACTCATGTAAAAAAGAAAAATATATTGGAATTCGACTATCAGAAAAAGAATATCAGATGGTTAAGAGTGAAGCGGAACATGATCCAGACTGCAGGTCGAAGAGCGGGACAATCAATATCAGTAAGTTTATCCGAAACAGGGTTTTAATGCCGGAAAGAAATGCAATTCGGGTTGAAAGAAAGATGGAGGATTTGATTTTTCAAATTCGAAAAATCGGAATCAATATTCATCAGGTCACGAGAAAAATGGATTCTGAGTTTGGAGAACTTTCTGATATCCAAGTGCTCAAGGAAGAGCAGAAAAAGATTGAGGATCTGCTGAAAGAACTGATTCAGCTTTATGCTCGGAGATAAGTGAGTATGGCAATTACAAAATTGATGCACATTAAAGAGCGAAAACAAGGGAATCCGTCGGCAGGACTTTATGCCTGTATCTGTTATATTCTCAATGAAGAAAAAACGGAACATCAGATATGGATAGGTGGGAACTGTGGAACGGAGGCGCAGGAAATTTATGAAACTATGATGGACACAAAACGGGATTTTGAAAAACTGGATGGGAGGCAAGGCTATCATTTTGTCTTGTCTTTTACCAAAGGAGAAGGAAACGAAGGGCAGGTGTATCAAATAACAAAAGAATTTTGTGAAGCATACTTAGGAGACGCTTATGATTATGTATTTGCTGTCCATAATGACAAAGAGCACCTGCATGCTCATATTTGCTTCAATTCGGTTTCCAGATTAACCGGGTATAAGTATCGCTATGTGAAAGGAGACTGGGAAAAACAGATCCAGCCAATGGCAGACCGGATTTGTGAAAAGCATGGTCTGATGAAACTTCAATTTCAAGAAGAACGTACCGGAAAACAGTACGGAGAGTATCTAGCAGAAAAAGAGGGCAGGATGACATGGAAAAAAATTATCCAGATGGATATTGACTATGCGATTTCACGATCCAGGACTATGGAGGAGTTTGTGGCCGGCTAAAGCAGGATGGGTATCAGATCCGGTATGGTACTTGGCAGAAAACGGAAACATACCTGACTTTTTATGCACCGGGAGCAAAACATGGAAGAAGAGATCGCAGTCTTGGAATGGGATATCGCTATGCAGAAATCAAGAAAAGAATCCAACTTCAGGAAAAACACCGGCAGATGCCGCCCATCGTAAAAGCAGTGAAAAAAGGGAAACTCTGCAGCCGGCTTCAGTCCCGTTATCAGATACGAAAGGTGAAAAAATTATATCGTATCAGATATTTTCACTACTTGAATCCCTATGCAGTGAATCAAAGTGCGATCCGGAAACAATTGCTTCATATCCACTTTTTGTCTGCAGAAGTGGGGGTAATGCTGAAGTACGGAATTCGGTCCGTGGAAGATGCGGAAGCTGTATATCAGGAACTCCGTTTGGAAAATCGGCAAAGCGGGAAATCTGGACTTGGATCGGAGGAACTTGCCGTGCGTCAGAAATATCAGGCTTTAAGAAAACAAGTTGAAAAAAAGACAATGGATGATCACCAAATGGAAATGATACTAGATCAAATGGAAGAATTGGAGAGGCAATACCCAGGCGGTCTGCTCATGGCACAGGAAAGGGAGACAAAGGAAAATCCGGATGTCAAAGTCCTGAGGCGAATGGTACGGAAAGAACGCAAAGAGCAAGAAGCAGCATTGGAAATGCAAAAGAAAGGAGCAGCATGTCCGAGGAAAAATCAGCACCAAGAAAGGATACGTTAATTGAGCAGGTTTTACAGTGCCAGATTGTCATTGCAAGAAATATTGGATTAGACCGGGACGTGGTTTCGTTTCTGGAGAGTATTACGGACTGGAAAAAAAGAGAATGGTATTATCTGGCAGCATTGGATGGCATGTCCTGTAAGGATCTGCAGGAGATGGAGCAGAAAGATATGAGTACCAGTCAGATTAGAAAAGAACGCCTTTTTTATCTAAAGAATCTTTATACGGATCATGACGAATTAGGTGAGGAAGTGCTGAAGTTGAAAAATGAGATTACGGATACCAGAAAACAGAGCGAACAGCTCAGAACTTTGGTTGAAGAAAATCTGGAAACCGCATTCAAACGAGAAGCAGAATCATACAAACATCTGATAGAAGAAAAGGAGAAGCGGATTCAGTTCCTTGAAGAAGAACTGAAACACCAGAAAAAAAGGGAACAGGCGGTCAGTTTAACACGAGGAGCCAAGAAACAGTTCTGGTATCGGAAAAGAAAAAAGGAGCTGGAAGGACTGTTGACGAACGAAAAAATGTCAGATGAGCAGAAAGATTTTTTGATTGACTGTCTGGAAGAAGGACTGACGCCCAAACAGATTATGGAGTTTGCAGATCCGAATTTTAGTGTCAACGTAATGAGACGATTAAAGCAATTGCAGCAAAGAGGTGGATTACATGGGGTATTGGAAGAATTGGCCGATAAGTATGGAGGATTGATTTCGGATCTTCGATTTGATTACAAGAGAAGGGAAGCTGCCATGATGGATCTGTTAGCCATGCAGCTTCAGAAAAATTCCACAGTGGATAGGGAACAGCGGGAGGCAATGTTGTATTTGTTTGGATTCCCGTGGAGAAAGGAGGGAAACTGTATCGGAGTAGAAAATTTTGAAGGTATTTTGGCGCAGATGACAGTGATTGGATATAGTGACAAAGAAGCATGTGCTTATCTGATAGACGAAGAAGGCGCATACTATCGGTGGAGCTGTCCGAAAACAGCTGTATGGAAGGGCTGTTCTGTCTCAATGCACCCGGAGATGGAGAAAATCACAGATCCAGTCCGTTGCAGACAATGTGAAAGGATGATGGAAAATGGAGAAAAAGGAACCGGGATGGAAAGCGGGGTATGAAGCCAAGAAGGAACAGATGAAAGCGTGGTTGCAGGAATTTTCCAAGTATCAGCAGGACCCACAGCAGATTATGGAATTTCTTGAGTTTGGAAGTCGGTTTTACCATTATAGCCTTCGGAACACCCAGATGATTTATCAGCAAAATCCAAACGCAACGTTTGTACAGTCTTATAGTGCATGGAAACAGATGGGAGTCAGTGTAAAAGGACAGAAAGGAATCAGGGTATATGTGCCGAAATATGTGACATACCTGATGATTGATCAGCAAGAAGCAGTGCAATTGAAACTGGCAACTGCAGAACAAAGAGCAGCTTATCAACGAGGGGAAATCCAGGGGAAACAGATCTTGACTTATGGAATTGGTAATGTTTTCGATATTTCCCAGACTAATTTTCCAAAAGAACAATACCCGGCCCTGTTTCAGATGGGACGAAATTCGGAAGAGCACGGTCGATGGATTGAGGTTTTGACAGCATTTGCGGAGGAGGAACTGTATTGCAGGGTAACGGATCAGGATATGGAATCCATTTCATTAAGAGGATTTTACCGTTATAAAGAGGACAGTAAAGAAATTGTTTTGAACCACCTTCTGAACGATACGGAGAAGCTGTCCACGCTAAGCCATGAAATTAGACATGGTGTCACCTATCAGGAAGAGATGGACAGAGCGGAAGCGGAATTACGAGCGGACATGATATCCATGATGCTGCAGTGGAACATGGGAATTGAAGTGACAGAATCCAGAAAGAGACATTTTCAGGTTCATTATCAAATTGTGTGGAAAGGATTTGGGGATCATGCTGAAGAAAAAATGGATCATCTGCTGGAACAGGTTTTTCAAACCTATAAACGAATCAACGAGAAATTAGAACTCTATCAAAGTATGAGCCAAAAAGCGGATAGAAAGGAGCAAAAATATGGAAGAGAATACAAAAAAAAATGTGGGAGTTGTACGGTAAGTTTCATCAGACTCAGAAGGCTGTAGTAGAAAGAGAAGCATTCTTTTTAGATGGACAATTAGTGTATGAAGCAGAACAGGAGGCAGAGAAGGATGAATAGAAAAGAACGGAATCAATATGTAGAGCAGCATATAAAGGACTATCTACCACAGGAGTATCAGCAGGCAGACGTAAAAGTATATGAAGTCAATAAAAGAAATGGAATAATCCAAGATGGTCTGGTAGTTAGACAGAAAGGAGTGGCAGTATCCCCAATGCTATATCTGGATGCATATGATTATTCTTATCCGGAAACAGCCTTGAAAAAAACAGCCAGAGATTATGTGGATATTGTTGCCAACGGCCAGAATTTGATAGAAATGCTTGTTGAAAAAATGAAAGGGGAAGAGAATATTTTGAACCGTGTTACGCTGCGTGCGATCAATCGGGAAAGAAATACGGTGTTTTTAGCGGACAAACCCTATATGAAGCTTCAGGATCTTGCATTCTATCCGGTAGTAGAGATTACGAATAATCTGTCGCTTGATATCAATTATGACCTTTGTTCAATCATGAATCTTTCAGGAAAAGAAATACTGGGAATTGCTGCAAAAAATCTGATAGAGCAAAAACCGGTGATTTCGTCTATAACTGATGTACTGATCGATGAAAATATAATCCCAGCTATTCTACCTGCGGAAGAATTACGAGAAGTCTTTCCGGTTCCGATGTATGTTGTTACAAATTCCAACAAGTATTTTGGGGCTGCGCATATTATGAATCCGAACGTGATGAAAGCCTTCAGAATATCTTTCAGGGTGAGTTCTATATCCTGCCGTCATCGGTGCACGAGTTGATCGCAGTCGATCCTAAAAAATTTGATCAGCCGGATGCGGAGTATGAAAAAATGGTTCAGGAAATCAACCAAAGTGAGGTGGAATATGGGGAACAGTTGTCGGACCATATCTATCGGTATCGGAGTAAGGAGACCGGGCTGGAAATGTATCAAGAAGGAAAATGGTACGAAAACAGCATCCAGATCCCGACACCGGAAAAGATCCCAAAACGATAAGGGGGAAGATTCATGGAACCATCTACGAAACTAGAAGAATTGTACTCTTATCATCAAAAGGGAATGGAAGAAATTTTGTCCAGACAGCAATTGGAAGAGCTTTTTCGGCATCCAGAACAAAAGACCGGAGAGTTTGAACACTGGCTGAATACGCAATGTCAGACCGGACAGTTAAAGAAGCTGGTCCCGTTAGAGGAACCTACAAAATTTGGAAGTCTGATTGCAGAAAGACGCAAAGAGATTGGAATGTCCGTGGAGCAGTTGTCAAGGCTCTGTCTGATTTCGCCGGAGCAGCTAAAGTGGATTGAAGCCGGAGTGTTCAATCCGGATCAAAATACGTTACAATGGCTTGCCAATGCAATCGGAGTGCACCGATCTAATCTGTTAAATGGACAGATCAAATTAAAGCCGGATTATCAGGAATGTCTTAAAGCGATAGAAGGCATGCAAGACGAACTGCTGTTGGCTAAAGAGCATCTGAATCGTTTGAATCAATTTGTTGCGGATCATGGTGTGACGGAGTACCAAGTTCAGAAACATGAGGATCAATATCGAGTCAAACGTACAGTTAGTAAAGAAGTGCAATTAAATGGCGTCATTCGGGAATGGAAGGATGAAAAGTCTGCAAGGCAATTCGCAGATCAATTAAATCAAAGAAAAGCAATTATGGAAGATAAAACCGATTCGGCCCGGTATGTTGTGCGGTCAGAAGAAGGCTTTTTGAAAGCGGAAAAAGAAGAGGAGAATCAGCCGGAAGAGATTTATCTGATTGTAGACACGAAGACCGGGGAAGCGGTGTTGGATCAAAGAGACGTTATCTTGGAATTTCGCAATAAGGAAACCGCACAAAGCTACGCGGATCGGTTAAATCAGAAAGAAATAGCCTTGGAATCATCCATAGAGAAGACTGTATCCTTACAAAAAATTCAGAATTTGCCGCAATTACAGCCTGGAAAGTAGGAGAGGATAAACGATGGATCAGGAAGATGAAAGAGTACTTTATAACATTCAGAATGGTACCCGGATGGTAAGTATGCTGTTATTTGCAGATGCCAGAATGGCATTATGGTTATATCAGATGCTATCCAGAATGTATGATCAGAAGTTGTTAAAACACACGGATCTTCTTACATTCGAAAAATTCATAAAGGTTACAAAAGGGAAACTGGATTTAATCAATGTGCCGGGAAATACGGTCCGTTTCCAGCAGGATTTAAAACAGGCACAAATCCGTTACTGTGTGATGCCGGATCTAATCAATCGGATGGAATGGTCCAGATTGCCGTGTTCAGTGAAGATCGGCAGAAGTTTCAGGCATTATTTGAACAGCATATTAACCGGGAGATGCAGGGAGGCCGGAAAGGGATCGAAGAATTATCCCGGCCGACAGAAAACCACGTGAGTTATATTAGTATTCAATGTATACGGGAAAATTATACCAATATCCGCCAGAAGAAGCGGAGCTGAATTGAAAAAGCATTATACCAAAGTGGCAGACTCTATACAGCAATCTTCCAAGATCGCATTAGGCAAAGAAGCAGCTGTGAAAACGGGAAGACCGGAAAAAATTCCGGCAAATCCAATCAAAGCAAAATAGGCAGGAGGATCTGGCATGATTGAAAAGCAGAAACCCGCAATTGGACTGTATGTAATCGCATTGCTTATTTTTTTGACAGTGAGTTATTTCCTGTCCGGATTGTTCCTCTTTTCCGGTTTGTCTATAGAGAATCTGCAGGATACTGCAGCCTATATTTTTCTGCATCCATTAAGAAACTGGTGGAATGACAAAAGCCCGGCCTGTCTGGGAATTGGCCTATTAGGCTGGATTTGTTTTGTAAACTGGCACAGCTATCATAACCGAAATTTCCATTTTAATAAGGAATATGGATCAGAAGAATGGGCGACACCCGGAAGTCTAAAAAGAATTCGGAATAAAGATGAACGGAAAAATAGAATCCTGAGCAAACATGTGTCCGTATCCATGGAGGGGGTGTTATCCAATAACAATATGTTTATTATTGGATCGTCGGGATCTTATAAAACCAACGCTGTCGTCACTCCCAATTTACTAAAGGCAGCAAATCACTATATTGCGCTGGACGTGAAAGGGGAGCTGCAGTATAAATTTGGACATTATCTGCAGGAAAAAGGGTATACGATCCGGTCTTTAAATCTCAAAAACCCGGAGAAATCGGACCGTTACAATCCATTCCTCTATATTGAGAAGGAAGAAGATTTAATCAGGCTGATCACAAATCTCCATGAAGCGGTAAAAAAACTGGATGCCATGCAGGGCGAACCGTTTTGGGATGACGGAGTAGATCTGTATTTGCAGGCGATTTTCTACTACGAATGGCTGGAGTCGATGGAAGAATCCCGTGTGGGAAGTATGAACAATATTCTATATCTGGTCAATTTGGAGACACAAAAGATGCCGGATGGGGAAACTACAAGACTCCAGCTGGAAATGGACAAGCTGGCAAAACGAAAAGGGGATTTTTACCCGCCGGTACGGGATTACCGAAAACTGAAAGAAGGGGCAACGGAAACTGTTCGGAGTATCATCATCATGGTAAATGCAATGCTAAAACTCTGCGAAACGGCAGGGGTAAAACGCATTTTTGAAGGAGATGATATCCAGATACGGGAATTGGGAGCAGGAGTTGGAGGAACAGCAGAGCATCCAACAGACCGTAAGATTGCGTTGTTGCTGGTCTTGCCGGATAATGACAGATCCTACAATTTTTTGATTTCCATTTTTTATACCCAGGCATTCGATATCTTAATGCGGATGGCAGATAACGAATACCATGGTCCTCTCCCTATTCCGGTTGAGTTCTGGATGGATGAATTCTATGCCGGGTCAAAACCGACCGATCCGGATGTCCTTCTGGGGGTGGTAAGATCCCGAAATATTTGTATGATGCCGGTGCTGCAGTCGGTTTCCCAGATTAAGACATTATTCAAAAATGATAAATGGGAAACCATGCTGGATAATTGTGCGACCTTATTGTACTTGGGATCGGGGCCGGGAGCATTATCTACTCATAAATATATTTCCGAACTGCTTGGAAAAATGACGATTGATACACGCCATGATGGCCGCAGCATGGGAAGAAATGGAAGTACCAGTGAAAATTACCAGCAGTCCGGGCGTGAACTGATGACTCCGGCCGAAGTCAAGCGACTTGATCGAAAAAAGTGCATTATTTTTATGGAAGGGCAAAGACCGATTCTGGATGAAAAGGCATTGCCTTTCCATACGAAAGAGTATCTTCATGCAATGGAATTAAACAAACAAGGCGGTTATGAGCATCCGGTTTTTACATATTACGATTCTGAAACTATGTCCTATCACACGATCCTGTGTCGGGACCGTATTCACATTTTAGACCGGAAAGAAGCAGAATATTATTTGGAAGCTGCCAAGAAAGACCCGAATATCCATGTATTTCAGGCAAAAGGAAAAGAATTTCTCTATCAGGACTGGAATAAAGCTCCGTTTCCTTCTGAGCAGGAAATTGAAAAGGCATTTCAAAATATTATAAGAAATGTAAATCGGGAAGCGGATCAAACGCCGCCAGAGGATGTTCTGGCAATGAAAAATGGGCAGAAACAGTCTGATTTGGAAGAAAAGGAAGAACAATGGGATTTATCCGGATCTCTGATAGAATGTATCAAGCGATACAGTGCAAGGCTGTCGGAGGAAGAATTAAATGAGATTATTTTAGGGATTGAACAGGGGCTGACAGAAAAACAGATAAAAAGTTATTTTCAGTATCCGGCAAAAAAAATGGAGCAACATAGAAAAGCATTTTTATTAATAAAATAATTAAGGGGGAATGAAAGCGTTAGACCGACATCGGTCTAAAATTTTTAATGCCTCGTAAAAAATAAGACCGATAAATTCTGCGAAAGCCGGTGTTTACACCATGTTTAGCAAGAAAGTATCGGCCTAATTCTGAGCTACTTTAGTCCTAAGATTTTTAACTTTTCATCTTCGGTAAGGAAGTCCCATTTCCTTACCGGCTGTTTGCCCAACATCTTTGAAATGGCTTCTGCCGCCATTTCAGGATCAGTCTCCGCATAGATTTCCGTTGTGGAAATATCCTCATGCCCAAGAAGTTTTGCTATCTCCGGGAGAGAGACCCCAAGCCTGTATAGCTGCGCCCCATAGGAATGTCGGAGAAGGTGCGGATGGATGGAAGGCAGCTTTGGATTGGAACAGCGGGCAGCGTCCCCATACTTTTTCAGGATGCGCTGCACGTTGTCCTCAGACATCATTTCTCTGCCACCTTTTGCAGTCGGATAGAAAAGATAATCATCCGGGTTCTCTTTGGGATGGTAAAGGGGCAGTAATACTTGTAGTTTTTTAGAAAAGAATCCTCCGGGATAGGGACGATATGCGGTTTGTTTCCTTTACCGGTGATTCGGATGTACGGATACTTTTCATTTATAATGACGTCTTTTAACTGGACAGAACGCATTTCGGCAAGTCGCGCCCCGGTTGAGAACAGGAACAGGATAATGAAGCGATCCCGTACCCCTATCTTTGTCTGTGGCGGCTGCGCAAGGAGCAGTTCAATATCTGCCTTATCCAGCCAGTTATGGCGTTTCGGGTACGTTTTCTTGTGCTTCACAGCAGAAATGCTGATTTGCAGGGGTACAAGCTCCATATCACGGGTGGCGGCATATTTCAGGTGTGCCTTTATCCCGGACAGCCGGACATTCCGTGTGCCCCAACACTGTTGTTGTCAGCAACACTGCTCAAAAATTCGCGGATCACTTCTTCTGTAATAAAATCAGTTGTGATCTGGTCAACAGTTTTTGAGTAGGTTTCGTAGAGATAAATACGGAAAGCGTTCAATGACTGGCAGTAAGTTTCGATTGTCCGTTCGCTGTGAAGTTCAGAGCGCAAGTGGTTGAAAAAATCCTTTGTGTAGATGAAAAACATCTTTTTTGGCTTTTGTTTATTCTTCCGCATAGACCACACCGATTCCTTTCTCAAGGGCGTCCACCTTCTCCCGGTAGACAGGGAAAAGCTGTGAGGTGATATGCAGATAGTACAGTGTATAGCGGATGTGCTTGTGTCCCATGTACCTGCAAAGATACTGAATCCAGTTATAGAAATCTTCTCCTGCGTCAGCACATTTTTTAATGTTTTGAACAGCAAAGAGATGGCAGAGGCCATGCGTTGTAAACCTTTTTCCGGGCAGCTCCAACAACCCTGCCTTTTTAAGTATGGCCTGAAAAATCTTGCTGACATCGGCGCTTATCATGTGTTCCCGTTCCTGGTTCGGCTTGAAAAAATAAGTACGATCAGGGAACTGCTTCTGGTAATACCGGTCAAAACGGTAGCATAAGTCCAGAAGGTCATCTGACAAGGGAAGCTCCCTGTCTTTCATGCCCTTCGATTGGTAGATACAGATCGTCCCTTTGGGGAAATCAATATCTGACACCTTCAGGTTGCACGCTTCGGAGCTGCGGAGGCCACAACAGTAAACCAGCCGGAAAAATACCGGGAACATCGTGTCTTTATACGGATATGTCTCTGTCGGGATCAGCTTGGTGTCAACAGTTTCAAAAAACAACGAAAGCTGTTCATCCGTAAACAGATGGGGTTCCTCTGCCTTTGGCCTCTTAATCCGGTAATTCGGGACATAAGCGTTTAAGCCAAGCGACTGCTGGTATTCCCCGATATGCTTCATTGTTAAGACCCGCCGCGCCATGTGGTGCCGGGATGGAGAATCGGAGCTGTGAATCCATGTTTCGGCAATCTCCTTTGTAAGTAGTGTGGCTTCTGGATACTCTCTGGCGCAGAAAGCATCAAAGTCGTTAAGGAAAAAACCAATAAACTTTAGCTGCAAACCGGAACGGTGCCGGATGGTAAGCATTTCTTCCATAACAGGGCCAAATTTACTTGCGTACATCAGTATTCCTCCCTTCGGCAAGGGATCAGGGAGATGTCTAACGCACACCGCTTCATTTTTGCTTCATCCGTTGAGAGATACACGCGGACAGAGTTTTTGTCGATATGCCCTAACATTTCGGAAATGAGCGGTAACGGTGTTCCTGACTGCAAAAGCCGCGACGCAAAAGTGCGCCGGTAAATATGGAGACCATCGTGCGGAAGATTTTCATAGGATTCCGTCCCCTGTGTACGGTATTTCATCCTGTAATGCCTGCGGGCCAGCTTTTTTATCGGGTCTACGGACGTGACAAAAATATATTCCTGCTTACAATCCCGGCGCTCGTTCAGGATGTAATCAATAATGGCGTTTTGTGTGGCGCTGTCTATGGGAATTTCAAGGTCAACCCCCGTCTTTTTCTGGTGGATATGGATGGTCTCTTTTTCCAAGTCGATGTCGCAGAACCTCAATGCCCGGATGTCGCAGCTTCGGAGGCTGGTGTGCAGCGCCAACAGGAGAATCGCCTGATCCCTCTTGTTGACAAGGCTGTCCGGCTCATCTTCCAGAAGGTCTGCCTCTACTTTTTCGTCAATCGTAGTAATGATCTTGTTTCTGGACTGGCGGATTTTAGGCAGGGCATAAGGAAGGGTCTTGCAGGCTGTGTAACCGGCATCTGTCGCAAACCGCAGAAACTTTTTCAGGACACACAATTCCGTCTGGAACCCTTTCAGGTTCCGGTTCTTGAACCGGTCTGTCTGGAAATAGTCCAGAAGGTTTTGGTTCCTTGCATCGGAAAACTTTGTAATACCTACGCTTTCCAGATAAAGGAGAAGCTTGCGGGCCATGGAACTGTACGACTTTATGGTAGTCGGATATTTGCCTTCCTCTTTCATAACTTCCTGAAATTCAACAAGAATGTTTTTATATTCATCAGTTTCAGGAAGTTCCGGGGTGAAACACAGATAATGACGCCATTCCGTCAGTGTTCCGGCCTGCTGTTCTGCCGGCAGATGGACGAACCTGTGCAGTGCTTTCCAGCCAACATAGGATGCGCTAAGCACGCAAGCCGGATCGTGATCCAGAGAATTGACCCATTTAAGGCAGAGCGTCAGTTCAAACGGCTGATCCAGACTTTTTAAGTGTCCTACCAGCATTTCAGTAAAGCGTTTGTAACGGTCAAGCACAGCATGGGACGTTGTGCCTAACCGTATGATTGTGGCGATGGTTTCGTCAACGAGATGACGGAACCCTTGTTCATCAAATTTCATAGGGACTCCTTTCTGTGGTTGGTGACTTGCTATCACCTACACTATATCAGAAAGGACGAAGTAGCTTAGAATTAGACCGATACTTTTTGCTTGGCTTGGCGATTTTACGGGTTTCATCACATATTTATTGGCATAACTAATTACCCGGCATTAAATATGCTTTTTGAGTGAAAGCAAGATAAGGTGGAGTTTGGTAGATCAACAAATATTACATATTTTTTTGCTACAAAGGCAAGGGATATTATATTTCTTGATATTTCAAGAAGAAAGAATTTCGATTTTGTATGTTTTATGGCTATAGTTCAGTTATATAGGTACAATGTATGGTTTTCGATAATAAAAAATACTTTTATTATTAAATCAGAATTTATTCTAAATTATTGAATCAAGGAAGTGCCATCAAATGGAAATTGAATATCAAAATATGAAAATTAAAATATGCGAAAGAACATTAAAAATTGAGATTAGATATAATGAAACTTTTTGGAAGAGCGATTCATCATATAATCCATACTTTATAGAAAATAAACAAAAGTACTATTTAAATGAGGCCGATATTATTAACCACAATAAGTGGGAAAATGCTATAGGTATAGGAATTGATACTTACTTTTCGGGATTTGGTAATTTTGAAAAAAACTATGAATTAATGACAAGAGTATGGATAGAAAAAAATGATAAAAATGTCATATTTGAGTTAATTCCGATAAAAGAAGATGAGAAGATAAGTGAAATATGTTGGCCTTGTCATTTTGAATTTGAGAAAAAAAGTCAAAATTGGTATACACTAATTAATGTACAGCAAGGGCTATTGCTACCGAATACATGGGAAAACGAATTTGGAATGCCATTTTTTGATGGACAATTTTGTACTTCAGCTTCCTATATGCCATGGTATGCACAAATAAAAGATGGACAAGGTTATCTTGCTATTTGTGAACAACCATGGGATGCATTTTATTACGTTGATCATCCAGCAGGAGGACCATATACACATATAGGCGTTAGATGGGTACCAAGCTTAGGATTGATGCGTTACAAAAGATGTATAAGAATGATTTTCCAAGAAAATACAGATTATACAAAGATTTGTAAAAAGTATAAACAATATATAAAGGAACAGGGGAAGTTTATAACTTTAAAGGAAAAAAGAATTAAGTTGGATGTAGATAAATTAGTTGGAGCCGCTATTATTCATGAAGGAATAAAAACAAGTATTGCTAATACGTCTATCTTTTATGATAAGAACAATATTCAGAACAATTATTCCCTTACTACTTTTGAAGAAAGAAAAGAGGAAATTATTAATTATTCAAAGCTGGGATTAGAAAAAGCCTATGTTCATTTAGATGGATGGATGCAAGATGGATATGATAATAAACATCCAGATGCATTAGAAGCATGTAAAGAAGCGGGAGGATGGGATGCATTTAGGGATTTTATTAAAACACTACATGATTTAGGATATGCGGGCGGTATTCATGATCAATATCGAGACTTTTATTTTGATGCAAAATCTTTTTCAAAAGAATTTGCATGTCAAAATTCTGATGGAAATATTACGGTGCATCAATTATGGGCAGGTGGAAAACAATCCTATTTATGTGCATCTCAAGTACTACCTTTTGTAAAAAGGAATTACAAAAACTTGGAAGAGCATCAAATAGATTTAGATGGTACATATATTGATGTGTTTAACTGTAATGAAGGGGATGAATGTTATAATTATAAGCACAAAATGTCACGAAAAGAATGCCTGGATTATAGAATGCAGATTTTTTATTATTTAATTTCAAAAGGAATTTTAACTAGCTCAGAAGAAGTAACTGACTGGAGCTTACCTGGAGTAGTATTTGCTCATTATGCACCATACAATTTTATGATGTATGATCAAAAAGCCGCAAGAAATGGAATACCGGTTCCGTTGTTTAATTTAGTTTATCATGAGTGTGTTATTATTCCGTGGATGATGGAAAAGTATAAAGATGAAGATTATATGCTTTATGCATTAATCAATGGCGGAATACCGTATTTAAAAAGAGAATCATCATATCCTAATATGGATGGATGCTTCGGAAATGATGAAAATTTAAGTCTTAAAGAACGAATAAAGCGTTGCAAAATTGTAATGGATCTGCATAAAAAAGTAGTCTATAAAGAATTAATTAAACATGAGTTTATTGATAATGATTATAAAAAACAAAAAAGTGTTTTTTCTGATGGGACAGAAGTAGAAATCGATTTAAATACTAATAGGTTTTAT
>OATK01001082.1_pt1 | contig 19397 bp, 18 predicted proteins | sample 1516611 | NCBI WGS metagenome assembly OATK01 (sample SAMEA2579947, study PRJEB22360) | human gut metagenome | biome: human gut; feature: human-associated habitat; material: faeces | place: Denmark | collected 2008/2010 | reverse complement strand
AGGCCAAGCGGGACGACCGCTCGGCGAAGCTGCACTTTTCCGTGCAGGATATGTTTTGCCTGCCCTACGCGGATAAGTCCTTTGATGTAGTGATCGTGTCCAACGCGCTGCACATCGTGCCGCAGCCGGAAAAAGCCCTTGCCGAGATCCATCGGGTACTGAAAGAGGACGGCGTGCTCATCGCGCCCACCTTCACCCACGCGGGGAACTCCTTTTCCGGCAAGGTCAAAGCCTTTTTCATGAAGCTGGCGGGCTTTCCCCTCCACAGCAGGTGGACGAGCGAGGGATACCTGCGTTTCCTGCGGCAAAACGGTTGGTCAGTGCGGAAAAGCGTTGTTCTGAAAGCCTCGTTCCTGCTGACCTATGCGGAATGTGTGAAATCGGAGGGGCAGGATGTTATTTTTTGAGAACACCCGCAAGCCTGTGGGGCTTGGCGGGAAGCTCATGGTCGCCATGATGAATGTCGGGCACAGTGCCGTGGCCCGGTGGGGGCTTCAATTTCTGAATGCTGCGCCGTTCTGCAAGGCAGTGTGGCGGATATGATCTTCGCAGACGACTGGTTCGATGCGGTCACAGCCTTTGAGACCGTCTGTTTCTGGCCCGATCTTCCGCAGGCTGCGGTTCGTGGACTGCAACAAGCCGTTCTGGAGGAAACGGATGTACCGGGCATTTGTGCGGGCGAAAGGCGGCTGCGACAAATGGCACGATTACGAGATGACGATTGCGCCTTACGAAAACGGCAAGTGCGCTTGTCCTGTCCCTTGGCATCGCCATTCAGAACTTCCCCGAGGGGGCGATCAGCTCCATGCCGCTCCGGGCGGAGGGCGAGAGCAAGGGCAGGGCGTTTCTCGGCGGTGTGCTCTCCGGCGTGGTGGAGCCTGTCGGCGCGGTGCTGACGATTCTTGCGGTGCAGCCGTATTTTCTGAGCTTCGCGGCGGGCGCCATGCTCTATAAGGCATTGGCGGAGTGAGAAATGATGCCCGCCGCTGACGATAACTTTAGCGACAGCTTGCGCGGTTTGCGTTTGCCAAACAGCCTATCCGAAAAGGCAGGGACACCACTTGCGGGGTTCCTGCCTTGCGCTGTATGGCGATGCTTGGAGTATTGAAAAGAATATGCGCAGGCATCCAGGACAGGCGGACAGAGAGTCTCTGCATTGAACTGGGCAAACAGAAAAATCACGAATCTCATTGACAAACTCGATCTGCTCGGTTATACTATACCAGTAGTATATACTGCTGGTATATCAGGAGGCATCAATGGAACGTACAGAGACTCAAATGAAGATTCTCGAAGTTGGGAAAAAAGAATTCCTGGAAAAAGGATTCAAGGACGCATCTCTGAATAAAATCGTCGCAGAGGCGGGCTTCACGAAAGGCGCCTTCTACGGCTATTACCCGGATAAGGCTGCGCTTTTTGAAGATCTTGTGGGCGAGGCGGCAAAGGGACTGTTGGAGCAGTTCAAAGCCGCACAGGCCGCCCATTTCGATCTTGTCTCCGAGGAAAAGACGAAGGACAGCCTGAAGCTGTCCACTGAGTATTTGCGCGTCTTTGTGGAATATATGTACGCCCATTTTGATGCCTTCAAGCTGATCCTCTGCCGGGCGGAAGGTACGCGCTATGCAAATTTTTTGGAGGAGCTTGTGGAACTGGAGGTAGAGTGCTCAGAGGAATACTACGCACTTCTCCGCAAAAGAGGAAAGCTCTCCGGGAAAATGACAAAGCAGCTTCACCACATGATTACCAGCGCCTATTTTACGGCGGTATGTGAGACGATTGCCCATGATATGCCCAAAGATGAAGCGATGCGGTATATTGAGGAGCTTGCAAAGTTTTTCAACTCTGGCTGGAAAGGCTTGCTCCGGCTGGAATAATGCACGATCACACAAGCACTTTAATTTTTTGCACGCGAGTTAGCATACTCTAACTAAACAATATAAAATTGGAGGTCGTTTATTATGCTTAAAACAGATTCGAAGAAGCTGGAAACAAGGGACTTTATATCAGTGGGCATCTTTTCGCTCATCTATGCTGTGGTGGCGTTTGTGATTGGCGGTGCTGCGCAGATGACGCCGGTCACTTTCCCGTTTATGCCAATGATCGTGGCGCTCTTTACGGGGACAGTTTTCATGCTCTATGTGGCAAAAATACCGAAGAAGGGAGCTCTCTCCATCCTCGGTGTAATCGCGGCGATCTTGCTGTTTGTTACAGGAATGTTCTGGATGATGTCCGTATTCTTCCTGGGTTTCGGCTTGATCGCGGATCTTATCTGCGCTTCCGCTGATTTCAGATCCTTTAAGAAAAACCTGCTTGCCTACTGCGTCATGGCGCTTGCGCCGATGGAGGCATACATTCCAATGGCTGTCATGCCCGCACAGTTTGATGCTTTTATGAAGAATAAAGGTGACTTCTCCTCCTTTGAAGGAGTGATTCATTCGATTGGGGCTGCCTGGTGGGCGATCCCCGCAATGATTATCGGGACGATCGTCTGCGCGATCATCGGCGGACTGATTGGAAAGAAGCTTATGAAAAAACACTTTGAAAAAACAGGGGTTGTATAAATGAGACTCGACCCACGGACGAAGCTTCTGATTCTCGCGGTCACAAGCGTTTCCGTTTTTATGAATAAAAGCATCGCGGTGGAGTGTGTGCTTGCGGGGATTCCGCTTGTGCTTCTGAGCATTTCCGGCAATCTGAAAAGAATGCTGAAATACGCAGCTTTTTTTCTCACGCTTCTGCTGATCCAGCTTTTTATCGTACCGAGGCTGCCCGTGACTTTCGGCGGGATCGTCTATATGTTTGCAGTGTATATCCGCAAGCTTCTTCCCTGTTTTATGCTGGGCAGCTTTCTGATTGCAACGACAAGCGTAAGTGAATTTCTTGCGGCGGTCACAAAGCTCCGATTGTCGAAAGGGCTCACAATCGCTCTTGCCGTTACCCTCCGTTATTTCCCGACCATGAGAGAAGAGTGGGCCTCTATACGGGATGCCATGGCGCTGCGAGGGATATCAGCGTCCGCGGCTGGGCTGATCAGCCATCCTATACAGACGATGGAGCATGTCTATGTTCCCCTGCTTGTTTCTGCTTCCAGAATTTCGGACGAGATCACGCAGGCAGCGATTACAAGAGGCATTGAGCACACAGGTGAAAGAAGCTGTATAGAGGAAATCGCGTTTTCGTTTGCTGATTTGCTGGTGGTAATTGCTTACGCTGCGCTCGCTGCCGGCATGGTATACGCGGGCATGAAAGGGGTGTTTTGATTATGATATCGTTTCAAAATGTCTCTTTTACATACGCTGAAAGCGGGAACGGCGGAGTCCTTGATTTGAACCTTATCGTTCGGTCCGGCGAATGCGTGCTGCTTTGCGGACCATCCGGATGTGGAAAAACAACAGTTACACGGCTCGCAAACGGACTGATTCCCCATTTCTTCCACGGCAATCTTTCGGGGCAGGTGAAGGTAAACGGTATGGATACCCGGGAGACAGAGATCGTTGCGCTATCGGATGCGGTAGGGACGGTTTTTCAGAATCCTCGAACGCAGTTTTTCAATACGGATACGGACAGCGAGATCGTGTTTGGGCTTGAAAATCGGGGCATTCCGCGAGAGGCTCTGCGCTCCCGATTGGATGAACTTACCGAGGAGCTGCATCTTAGCGAGCTCCGGGGTCGGAATATCTTTGAACTGTCCGGCGGCGAGAAGCAGAAGATCGCGTTTTCCAGCGTGTATGCTTCGGCTCCCGATGTCCTTGTGTTTGACGAGCCATCATCGAATCTCGACATGAAGGCCATCGGAGAATTGGCGGATTTGCTCCGACGGGCGAAAATATCAGGAAAGACCATTCTGATCGCAGAGCACCGCATCTGGTATCTGATGGACATTGTGGATCGCGTCGTTTATATGCAGGATGGCCGGATTGCGTCGGACATGGAGGCTTCAGCGTTCAAGGCGCTGCCTGAAGCAGCTATTCGCAGAATGGGACTGCGTGTCAGGGATCTGTCGGTATCCGAATCGGGCGGTGTGAAAACAATCGCTGCCGATGGATTGCTTTCCGCTCAGAAAATCAGCGTCCGTCTCGGCGGCCGGTATGTATTGAATGATATCTCTTTTCAGGCAAGCCGCGGAGAAATCATCGCCATTGCGGGCGCCAACGGCGCCGGGAAATCGACCCTCGCCAGAATGCTCTGCGGATTGCAAAAGAACGGCTCCGGTACTGTTTTGTGGGCCGGAAAACCGATGAGCCGGCGGTTGAGACGGAAAAAGGCATACATGGTCATGCAGGATGTGGGGCACCAGCTCTTTACCGACAGCGTGGCGGCGGAATGCGCGCTTGGCATAAAGGCCCCGAACAAAGACGAGATTGACCGCGCATTAGAAAAGGTGGATCTGCTGGCGTATAAGGAACGGCATCCCTTGTCTCTTTCCGGCGGGCAGATGCAGCGCCTTGCGGTTGTGGTGAGCGATATCTGCGGCAAGGAGCTGCTGGTGTTCGATGAGCCTACCAGCGGACTGGATCTGAAAAGCATGGAAGAGGTCGGCACCTTGACACGAAGCCTTGCGACGCAAGGCAAGGTGATTTTGATCATCACACATGATATTGAGTTCATGATGCGGATCTGCACAAGAATACTGTTCATCCGGGACGGAGAAATCGTGGAGGACCTTTCCGGTGGGCAGAAAGAAAAGATTGTAAGACTTTTGCGAGGTGAGGAATGATGACGGGAAAAGAAAACTCGGCGATGACGATTCTGATGGATTTTGCGAAGCCGTGCAAAGGGAAACTGATCGGCTCCGTTGCACTTGCGGTTTTGGGGGCGCTTTGCGGCATGATCCCCTATATCGCGGTGTCACGCGGGATCATTATGATCTGCCACGAAGACTATGCTTTCAGCAGGTTGGCGTTTCTGGCATTGATTGCTTTTGCGGGCTATCTCGGGCAGGTGTGGTTCGGAACGTTTTCTACAATGAAAAGCCATGAGTCTGCCTTTATCATTCTGCGGAATATCCGCATGGCGATAACAGAGAAGCTCTCCCGTGTCCCCATGGGAACGATCCTTGATACGCCGTCCGGGAAATTCAAAACGGTCATTGTGGACACCGTGGAAAAGCTGGAGCTTCCGCTGGCGCATATGGTGCCAGAGCTCACTGCCAACATCCTGATCCCGGTTCTAATGCTCGTTTACCTCTTCGGCCTTGATTGGAGACTCGCGCTGATCTCTCTTGTGACGATTCCGGTGGGTGCCTTCTGCTATATGGGAATGATGAAGGATTACGAGAAGAGATATGCCAGAGTACTTGCCGCAGGGAAAAACATGGATGCCGCAACGGTGGAATACATCGGCGGCATCGAAGTGGTGAAGACGTTCAATCAGGGTGAGCGCTCATATAAAAAATACGCCGACGCCGTGGCGGAAAACGAGACAGCCAAAGTGACCTGGTTCAAGCAGACCAACGGCTACTATGTGATGGGGCTTTCCATCCTGACGGCAACGCTTGTGGGCGTGCTGCCCTTGGGGAGCTGGCTCTTTATAAACGGAAGGGTCGAAGCGGGTACGCTGATCACCTGCATCATTCTCGCCCTCGGACTCGTAAAACCACTGATTCAGGCATTGCAGTACACCGACAGCCTGGCCATGGTGGATTCCACCGTAAAAGAGGTAGGGAATCTTCTGGATGAGCCGGAGCTTGTGCGGCCGACCGAGAGAGCTGTCCTTGCGGACGCCGACGTATCCTTCGATCATGTTACCTTCCGATACAAAGAGACGGAGGTCTTGCATGGAATTTCCTTTGACTGCGCAAAAAACGGTATGACGGCCATTGTGGGCCCCTCCGGCTCCGGTAAATCTACCATTGCGCGGCTCATCGCCTCCTTCTGGGAGGCGGAGAGCGGCTGCGTCCGTATTGGCGGCGTGGACGTGCGGAACATTCCTCTCCCTCAGATAATGGAGCTTGTCTCATATGTATCACAGGATAACTTCCTGTTCCATCTGTCTATCCGGGAAAACATTCGGATTGGAAAACCGGAGGCCACAGACGCAGAGATCGAGGCAGCGGCAAAAAAAGCGAGCTGTCACGATTTTATCGCCGCTCTGCCGGAGGGCTATGATACGCTGGCGGGCGATGCGGGAAGCCGCCTCTCCGGCGGAGAAAGGCAGCGTATCGCCATTGCAAGGGCAATCCTGAAGAACAGCCCGATCGTGGTGCTGGATGAAGCCACGGCATTTACCGACCCTGAAAATGAGGCCGTTATTCAAGCATCCATCGCAGGGCTTGTAGCAGGAAAAACTTTGATCGTCATTGCGCATCGGCTGTCTACCATTACAAAAGCAGACAAGATCCTTGTCGTGGAGAAAGGGAATGTCGCTGCGGAAGGAACCCATGAGGAGCTTCTTGAAACAAGCAATCTATACAAGGAATTGTGGAAAGCCCATATGCAGGGCAGAGATACCGCAGAGGAGGTGGCGTGATGATAAGGCTGTTTCAAAGACTTTTGTTGTTCTCGGGCTTACAGAAGAAGCGTCTTATCCGCTCTTTTCTTGCATACCTTGTCAGCTCATTCTTTGAGATGATCCCAATCATGGCCATTCTAACGGTGCTCACAGGAATCCTGAAGCAGCTTTCCGGCGATGTTATGCCTGAAAGCACGATCTGGATCTCGCTTGGCATCATGATCGTTTCCATTGCAGGGCGAATTGTGTTTGTCGATCTTTCTGCCAATGCCAGAACTCTTGGCAGCTTCGCGTTCGGGTCGGAAAAGCGCATGGAGATCGGCGAACGCCTGAAAAGGGCGCCTATGGGCTATTTCAATGAAAACAGGCTCGGGGATATCACTGCGGCGGTGACGACCACACTTGGCGATCTGGAGCAGCAGTCCGTTACCATTATGGAAAATGTGGCGGGCGGGTTTATCCACGCCATCGTGATTGGCGTTTGGCTTATGATCTATGAGTGGCGGATCGGGCTGATCTCTTTGGCCGGACTTACTGTGGCGCTCATTGTTTATTCGCTTATCGGCAAGGTCGGCAGGAAACACGCGCCCCGCCGTCAGGCAGCCCAGGCTGGCCTGGTCACTGCCGTTTTGGAATATGTGCAGGGCATGGGCGTAGTCAAGGCGTTTGGGCTGGCGGAGCGCACCGGAAAAGCAGTTGACACCGCAATCGAGGAAAGCAAAGAGGCAAATATCGTGCTTGAAAAGGCGTTTTCCAAAATGACGGCGCTCTATCAGACGGTGTTCAAGCTCGCACGGGCGGCTATTCTGGTTTTTGCGCCCTATCTTTTGGCAGGAGGAAGCATCACGCCGGAGAAGTGCCTGCTGCTTCTCGTGTCCAGCTTCATGATCTATTCCGCCGTGGAGGTGGCGGGCAGTATGTCCTCCGTTGCCCGCGCGGTGGAGGCTTCCCTGGACCGGCTGGATAACATCATGGACATTCCGTCCCTGGACGAAAACGGGGCTGATCTTGTGCCGGAAAATTTCAATATCGAAGTGAAGAATATGTCCTTTGGATACGGGGAAAAGGAGGTATTGCATCAAATCAGCTTAAGCGTACCCCAGAGAAGCTCCTGTGCCATTGTTGGTCCCTCCGGCTCCGGAAAAACCACGCTGGTCGGTCTGATCGCCCGTTTCTGGGATGTGAAGGAAGGACAGATCACGCTCGGCGGCCGGGATGTGCGGGAATATACCAGCGGCAGCCTTCTAAAGAATTTCGCCATCGTATTTCAGAATGTGTATCTCTTTGAGGACACCGTCGAGAACAATATCCGGTTTGGCAGACCGGACGCAAGCGAGGATGAAATCATAGCAGTCGCAAAGAAAGCCTGCTGCCATGACTTTATCATGGCGCTGCCCGACGGTTATCAGACAACGATCGGCGAAGGAGGCTCCAGCCTCTCCGGCGGAGAAAAGCAGCGAATCTCCATTGCAAGGGCAATTCTGAAGGACGCACCCATCGTCATTTTGGATGAAGCTACAGCCAGCGTGGATCCCGAAAACGAGCAGGAGCTGCAAAAGGCCATCCGGGAGCTGACAAAAGGCAAAACGATCCTGATGATCGCCCACCGTCTGTCCACCGTGCGCACGGCAGATCAAATCATCGTGCTGGAGAACGGCAGGATCGTTCAACGCGGAAACCATGAGGAGCTGATGCGCGAAGACGGCCTGTACAGGCGCTTTGTGGGAATGCGCAGCCGGGCGATCGGCTGGACGCTGAAAGGCGGGAAAGCATATGGATAGAAGGTTAGACAAAAGATACTTGACCGGAGCGGTATCTGCAATGGAAAAACAGTATGGCGTGGAAAAGACAGGCGCGATCATAGAAGATGCATGGAGACGTTATGCGGAAATCGTGGACGAAAACGCCGACGAGCCGAAAAAGATGTATATGCATACGAGGAAACGCATCTATCCTGCCATCGCCGCCTTTGACGCCATGACGGGAAATGGGATCTCCCGTGAGGAAGCGGCGGCTTTTCTGAATAGATATTATGAAAAGCGGGCAGCGGGCGTTGGTGCAAAAATCCGAGGGGCAATGAAGATACCGGGTCTGTATAAGCTGGTGCCGAGGTTCTTTGCCAAAATGACAAAAAGCTCCTTTGGAGAGGACTGCGGTTTTCGGGCTGATTGGATACGAGCAGAGCAGGAGGAAATGTGCTTCGACATGCTGGCCTGCCCCTATCAGGACACCTGTGTGAAATACGGCTGCCCGGAGATTGTGGCCGGCTTTTGCCGCGCGGATGACGAGGTCTACGGGCATATGCATCCAAAGCTCAAATGGGGACGGACAAAGACGCTCGGACAGGGCGGAGACTGCTGTGATTTTAGACTGATGATAGAGTCATGACCCTATGGAAAGACGGATGAGATACAAGACCCTCCAATGCTTTCTTGCGGCGCTGACTATGATTGCGTTCCTCGCTCCTGCTGCATATGCATCCGGTACACCGGACGCATATGAGGCAGGAGCAAACGCTGTTTCCGAAAAATATATTGGCAAAACGGTTCCAGGCGCCTGTGTCGTGATTTCGGAATTGCAGCGGCCATCTGCGGGTCTTTCACGGGGATCAGCCATGCCGTAAAGAGAAAAACCAGAGCATCGGTCCTTACGATTGTTTTATTTGCATTGCAAATTATAGCTGCGTGGATGCTCGGATTCTTAACAGTAGTATAAATTAACAGAAAACGGAGGAATGGATTTATGGACAAAAAGAAAAAGTGGACGGTCAAGGATGTTATTACAACGGTATTGCTCTCCGCAGTGCTGATCGTGATCCAGCTCGTCGTCAATATGGTCTGCATGGCCAACGACTTTGTCAGCATGGTGCTGTCGGTGGGGATCACCATGTTCCTCTGCGCGCCGGTCTATATGCTCATGGTCAGCCGGATCGGCAAGCGGTTTGTGACGCTGATCTATATGACGATCCTCGGCGTGATTTTCCTGCTGATGGGAAACTGGTTCTTGCTTCCTTATTATGTTCTCGTGGGGATCCTCTGCGAGGCGATTCTCTGGAAGGAAGGCTCCTGCCAAAAACCGAAACGGCTGACCGCCGCCTGGACGGTGGCGAGCCTTTTATACAACGGGGTCAATCTGCTGCCCATCTGGTTCTTCTGGGACACCTACTACGATTTTGCGCTGGCAAGCGGCATGGAGCAGGGCTACATCGATTCCTATGTGCGTTACTACACCTCTCCCGGCTGGCTGGCCTTTATTCTGCTGTTCACGACGCTGATGGGCTTTTTAGGCTGCATGGTGGGCAGTCGGCTGATCCGCAGGCATTTTCAGAAGGCCGGCGTCCTATGAGAGCGGACGCATCCTTTGCGGTGCCGGTCAAGCTGTGGGCGCTGCTGTGCGTCTTTGCCGGAGTGACCATCGGCGGGAATGTGCTGCTTACCTGCATCCTGACCGGCGGCGCGCTTCTTTATCTCGTCTTACAGCGGAACTTCCGCCTTGCCGCGTCCTATGGCTGCTTTTATCTGCTGCTGGCGCTGCTGCTCTACGGCATCCGCTTCCACGGGCTGCGCATGCCGGTCTTTTCGGAATTCTATGTTCTGATGTTCTGGAATCTGTCACCGATCTTTCTGGTGTCATGGGATCTGATCACCACGCCGCCGGGGATGCTCTCCGCGTTCTTATCCCGCCTCCGTATGCCCACCCCGTTCATTCTCGGGCTTCTTGTGGTCTTTCGCTTCTTCCCCACCATGCGGACGGAGCTGAAAGGCGTAGGCAGGTCCATGAAAAACCGGGGGCTGACCGCGGCGGGACAGCTGCTCGCACATCCCGTGCAGAGCATGGAGTATGTGCTGGTTCCGTTTCTTCTTCGGGTATTGCAGCTTGCGGATCAGCTTTCCGTTTCCGCCGTTGCAAGAGGCGCGGAGCGTCCGGGCGTGCGCGGCAGCTATTATGAGAAAAGGAGCGGGGCGCGGGATCGCATCGCGGCAGCCGCATGTGCGATAGTCACGGCTTCCTATTTGGTTTTGGAAAGGAGCATGGCATGATCGAGCTTACACGCGCTTCCTTTCAATACGAAAACTCGGACAGAGGCGTACAGGACATTTCCCTTTCGGTAAAAAGCGGCGAATGCGTCGTGCTGACGGGGCTCTCCGGCTGCGGCAAGACCACCGTGACAAGGCTTGTCAACGGCCTTGCGCCGTCCTATTATCCCGGAGCCTTCAGCGGAAGTGTGAGGATAGACGGCAAGGACATATCAAGGCTTTCCACATGGGAGATCGGGCGTTTGGTGGGAAGCGTTTTTCAGGACCCCAAAAGCCAGTTCTTTTCCTCCGAGCTTGCCGGAGAGGTGGCCTTTCCCTGCGAGAATTACGGCCTGTCCACCCGGGAGATACGGGAGAGGACGGACGCCGCCATAGAGGCATTGAAGCTGTCCCGTTTGAGAGACAGGGCAGTTGACGTCCTCTCAAGCGGAGAAAAGCAGCGGGCGGCCATTGCGTCCGTATATGCCATGAAGCCAAAGGTCTTTGTGTGCGACGAGCCGACGGCCAACCTCGACGCCGCCGGGACGCGGCAGCTTGCGCAGACCCTTCGGCAGCTCAAGGAGCAGGGCTTTACCCTGCTCCTCGCGGAGCATCGGATCGACTGGCTGATGGGGATCGCAGACCGCTTTTTATATCTGCGGGATGGCAGAATAGCGGCCGAGTATACACCGGAGGATCTGCTCCTCCTGCCAAAAGCAGACATCTTAGGGATGGGCCTGCGTTCTCCGCACGAGGGAAAGTGCCCTCCCGCTCCCTCCGTATTGGACGAGAGCCCTGCCGTCTTGAAGACAGCAGGGCTCTCGAAAAGAATATGCAAAGAAGTCATTTTCGATGATGTTTCCCTCTCCTTTCCGAAAGGCAGGGTGACCGCCATAACGGGGCAAAACGGCGCGGGGAAAACCACCCTTGCGCAGATCCTCTGCGGGCTGGCAAGGCAGACAAGGGGACATATCCTGATAGATGGAAAAAAAGCAAGAGCGGCAGTCCGGCGCAGGGAGATCTATTACTGCGGCAACGACACGTCAACGCAGTTTTTTGCGGCGAGCGTGGCGGAGGAGCTGCTGCTGAATACCAGATTGACAGAAGAAAGCAAGAGCCGTGCAAGGAACCTGCTCAAAGAGCTTGGGCTTTACGAGTACAGGGACGCGCACCCGTCCACCCTGTCCGGCGGGCAGAAGCAGCGCCTTGCCATCGCCTGCGCCGTCTTTTCCGGCCGCGGGATACTGATCCTTGACGAGCCCACCAGCGGCCTTGACGGGCAGAATATGCGCCTGATCGCAGAAAGGCTGAAAAGCGAAGCGCGGAACGGCAGAACCATTCTCGTGATCACCCACGACAGGGAACTGATCGAGAGCTGCTGCGATAACATTGTGGAGGTTGAAAAACGATCATCATGAAACCGCCAAGGGGCGCTATGGGATATCCGCGCCGGAGGGATCGTTTTCCCCTCCTGCCGGCAGCTCCACCGCGATGGTCGTGCCCTTGTCCGAGCTTTCCTCCACCCAAACGGAGCCGCCGTGGAGGTTGGCGATCTCCCACACCAGAGAAAGTCCCAGTCCCGCGCCGCCGTACTCGCGGCTGCGGGATTTGTCTACCCGGAAGAAGGGATGAAAAATGCTCCGCTGATATTCCTCCGGAATGCCGCAGCCGGTGTCGGAAACGCGAATGATGCACTTTTCCTGCCCCTGTGCAAGCTCGACCCGCACTGAGCCGCCGGGACGGTTATATTTGACGGCGTTCTCCGTCAGGTTAAAGAGCAGACGGTAGATCAGCGCGTCGCTGCCGGTCAGGGCGGCGTCGCCCTCCGCTTCCAGCGAGATGCTTCGCTTCTCCGCCAGCGGCGCGAGATCCGTGAAGATCTCCTCGACCATGGGGGCGAGCTGGAGCTGCTCGTTCCGCGCCACCTGCTGCAGATTGCTCATCTCCAGCAGCGTCTTGGTCATCTGTGTCAGCCGCTCCGTCTGCTCACGCAAAAGCGTGAGGAACTCCACCGTCTCCGGCCGCACATCGGGATGCTCCGCGGAAAACAGCTCCAACTGCGCCTGCATCAGAGCCAGCGGCGTGCGCAGCTCGTGGGCGGCGTTGCCGGTGAACTGCCGCTGGGCGGCAAAGGCGTTATTCAGCCGCTCCAGCATCTGGTTGAACGAGCGGCTCAGCTGCCGGAACTCCGGAAGCACATCTTCATCGATCCTCATATCGGCAAGATTGTTCAGCTGTACCTGCTCCACCTGCGCAGCAAAGCTGCGCAGGGGCTTTAGGGCGCGTCCGCTGACAAAATAGGCGAGGAAACCGCTGAGCAGCGTTACCGCCGCCGTGATGTACCAGTTGGTGGTGCGGAAGCGCCCCTGCACCCCATCGACGACGATAGTCAACTCCTCGCTGGGCGCTATGAGCTGCAGGTCAAAGCTCGCCGCTCCGCAATCATTCAGGATCACTGTGCCGCCGCCCTGTAAGCTGTCCGCAATGGTGTCCATATAGTACACACCGGAGGAGCAGAGCAGCAAATTCATGGCCACGCAGGTGATGCCGATGAGCAGGACGGACATCAGCGTGATGCGCCACTGCAGGGAAAGCCGCTTCATACTTCCCCGCCTCCCATCAGATAACCCTCGCCGATGCGGTTGCGGATGGGATCATAGCCCAGCACGGCGCGGAGTTTTTTGCGCAGGGCGGAGATGTGGACGCGGATGGAATTGCTGAAGCTGTCCACGCTGCTGTCCCAAACATGATCCATCAGCTCTTCCTGACTCACGGGCCGCCCCTGATGTACCATCAGGTATTCGAGAATCCCCGTTTCCTTGCGGGTCAGCGTCAGCGTCTGCCCGTTGACAGCGGCGGTGCGGGAGCGGGTGTCGAAGCTCAGGCCTCCGCAGCTCAGCAGCACATCCTGCTGGGTGAACTGCCGCAATGTCAGGCTGCGGATGCGGGCCTCCAGCTCGGCCAGGTGGAAGGGCTTTGCCAGATAGTCGTTCGCCCCGGCGTCCAGCCCCTGCACCTTGTCCTCCACCTCACTGCGGGCGGAGAGGATCAGCACCCGCGTCTCCCGGTCGGTCTGCCGCAGGGTGCGCAGCACCGTCATGCCGTCCTTTTTCGGCAGATTCAGATCCAGCAGTACCAGATCGTAGCGCTCCACGCCCAGAAGCGCCAGCGCCTTTTCCCCATCATAGCAGTAGTCCACGCTGTAGGCCAGCCGCCGCAGGCTGCGGACGATCGTCTCGCACAGGGCGCGTTCATCTTCAATTACTAAAAGGTGCATGAGAGCCCTCCTTTTTATTTCTCCGTTTTTATGCTGCTCTCATTATAACAAGAATAGATAAGGTTTGCATTAAGTTTTCGTTCTTAACAGAGACTTTAACTCTCCCGCGCTATGATGGGGGCAGAAAATCGGAAAGGGTGATGAAAAATGAGCTGCGGGAAAAAGGCCGCGGCGCAGATCGCGCTGCTGATGGCCGGAACCGCCATGCTGTGCTTCGGTGTATGGCGGGGCGAGGCGGCGACGGTGCTGAGCAAGGCCATCAAACTATGTCTGGAGTGTGTGGGCATTGGGTAAAAGGTTTTCAGGCGTTTCACAGACCATGTCCCGCTTCCGGGGCTGGATCCAGGCAGGGGCAACGCTGCTGACCAACCTGCACCTGCCGAACTTTCTCAAAGGCGGACTGTATCAGGGAGCGGGGAAGGCTGTCTGCGTGCCGGGGCTGAACTGCTACTCCTGTCCGGCGGCCTCCGGAGCCTGTCCCATCGGGGCGTTTCAGGCGGTAGTGGGGTCTTCCAGGTTCAGCTTCTCCTATTATATCACAGGCTTTCTCATTCTGCTGGGCGTGCTGCTGGGGCGCTTTATCTGCGGCTTCCTCTGTCCCTTTGGCTGGTTTCAGGAGCTGCTGCATAAGCTCCCGACAAAGAAGCTCTCCACAAAGAAGCTCAAGCCCCTGACATACCTCAAGTACGCCGTCCTGCTGGTGATGGTTTTCCTGCTGCCGGCGTTCCTTGTGAACGATGTGGGCATGGGAGACCCGTTCTTCTGCAAATACCTCTGCCCCCAAGGCGTGCTGGAGGGAGCCATCCCGCTGTCCCTTGCCAATTCCGGCATCCGGGCGGCGCTGGGCAAGCTGTTTACATGGAAGTTCAGCATCCTGCTGGCGGTGATCGTGCTGAGCGTACTGTTCTACCGTCCCTTCTGCAAGTGGCTCTGCCCGCTTGGCGCATTCTATGCGCTGTTCAACCGGGTGTCCCTCTTCCAGATGAAGGTGGACAAGAGTAAGTGCGTCTCCTGTGGGAAATGTGCCAGAGCCTGCAAGATGGATGTGGATGTGACGAAAACGCCCAACCATACCGAGTGCATCCGCTGCGGAATGTGCATCCGCGCCTGTCCGACGAACGCCGTGTGCTTCCGTTACGGCTTCGGCAGCGGGAAAGAGAAGGAAAACGCAGCAACGCTGCGAGAAAACAACAAAGCTTAAGGAGAAACGAATATGAATGCAAAGAAGATTCTGGCTCTGCTGCTGGGCGCGATGATGCTGCTCTCCCTTGCAGCCTGCGGCGCAAAGGGCAACGACAAGCAGGCGGATATGAGCGGAGGCAGTTCTGCCATGACCAGCGAGCCGAAAACCGACGAGGAGGCGCTCACCCTGCACAAGGAGCTGCTGGAGCAGGAGAACGCGATCCTGTCGGAAAATACCGAGCTATGGGAAAAGGTCTATATGGAGGCCGACAAAGGCATGGCAATGATCGAGGACGGGAAAAACTACGGCGATTTCCTGCTGGATACCGTCGAGGCCGCGAAAGAGCAGTTCACCGACAAGGAGTATGAGTGGCTGAAGGAGTCAACCACGGAGATCAGTAATATTGAAAACAAGCTGACCGAGTTGGAAAAGAAGTATCCCGAGATCATGCAGAAATCCATGGACGGCGATATGAGTATGCCCGCGGTCGATAATATGAGCATGCCGTCCAATCAGAGCGGCGCGGACAAGATGGCCGAGCAGGGCAGCATGCAGAAGTTCCCCGCCTTTGAAGGCAAAGACCTGGATGGCAACACGGTGAAGAGCGAGGAGCTGTTCTCCGGCAACGCCGTCACCGTAGTGAATTTCTGGTTCACCACCTGCAATCCCTGCGTGGGAGAGCTTGCCGAGCTGGACGCGCTGAACAAGGAACTCGCGGAGAAGGGCGGCTCCCTCATCGGCGTCAACACCTTCACGCTGGACGGTGACAAGGCGGCGATCGCGGATGCAAAGGACGTGCTGATGAAGAAGGGCGCCACCTATCAGAATGTGTATTTTGACTCCGACGGTGAGGCGGGAAAGTTTACCACCAACATCTTTGCCTATCCCACCACCTATGTGGTTGACCGCAGCGGCAATATCGTGGGCGAGCCCATCGTCGGCGCTGTCACCGGCAAGGCGCAGGCCGAGGCGCTGCAAGCCCAAATCGACAAGGCGCTCGCCGCCGATATGGGCTGACGCGAGATTAAAAAAGCGCCTGCTGTGCGCCGCTGCATTGCCCATGGCGCTCGAAGGGTCGGAGTGAGTTCTGATTCCCCTGAAAGGAGGAAACGCGATGTATCGGAGCGTATTGGCACTGCTTTTCGCCGCGGTGCTGCTGCTCAGCGGCTGCGCTGTCGGGCAGCAGACGGTGCCGAAGGAAAAGAGCGGACAGAAAACAAAGATGGACGGAGCGGCTTTTGACCGGTCCGACGAGGAGATCACCTATATGGATACCAAAGACAATGTCATCTATCTGGCGGGCGGCTGCTTCTGGGGCATGGAACAGCTGATGCAGTCCATCCCCGGCGTTATCGACGTCGAGAGTGGCTACGCCAACGGCACCTGCGAGGAGGACGCCGACTACCAAACCGTCTGCACGGGCAACACGGGCTTTCGGGAGACCGTGCGGGTGGAATACGACCCCGAGCAGGTGAGTCTTGACGCGCTGCTGCTGGCCTACTTCTATGTCATTGACCCCACGGTGCAAAACCGGCAGGGCAACGACCGCGGCAGCCAGTACCAGACCGGTGTCTACTACACCAACGAAAGCGCGAGAGAAACGGTGAAGCGCATCGCGGAGATCGAGCGCGGCCGCAGCGAGAAATTCTTCGTGGAGATCGGCCCGCTCAAGAACTACTATCCTGCCGAGGAATACCACCAGAACTACCTCGAAAAGAACCCGAACGGCTACTGCCACATTCCGCGCACGGAGATGGAGCTCTTTTCCCGGCTGCGCATCGACCCGGGGGACTATCAGAAGCCCGCGGCGGAGTCCATCCGGGACAAGCTGACGGCGGAGCAGTACCGCGTTACGCAGGAGAGCGGCACGGAACGCGCCTTCACGGGCGAGTTCTGGGACAAGTTTGAAAAGGGCATCTATGTGGATGTCGTGACCGGCGAGCCTCTCTTTTCCTCCACGGATAAGTACGGGAGCGGCTGCGGCTGGCCCGCCTTTACAAAGCCTATCGAGGGTCCCGCTGTGGTGGAAAAAGAGGATCTGAGCCACGGGATGCGCCGCACGGAGGTCAGAAGCCGCGCCGGAGACTCCCATCTCGGTCATGTGTTCACCGGCGATCCGGAGTCGCCCAACGGCGTGCGCTACTGCATCAACAGCGCGGCCCTGCGCTTCGTCCCCTATGAAAAAATGGAGGCCGAGGGCTACGGATACCTGCTGTACCTGTTTGAAAAATAGGACGCAAGGGGTCGGCAGTTCTCATGCAGGGAACTATCAGCACATCACAGCATATCGGACTGCCCGGTGGCAGTCCGATATGCTGTGAACGGAAGTTTCCGTCACTCTCAATGAGCCGATTTCGAAACGGAGAAGCAAAAGCAGGAGGATACCGAAGATCCGGCTGACCCTGAGCAGAACACCGAGACCGAAAATAAGGATAAAAACAACGACCCTGCTGACGAGGAAATCGAATACCTACGCGGCAGCGAGGCCCAACTCACCATCAACGGCGCAGCTCATAACGGGCTGATCCACTAACTTACCCCGGCGGGGCATACCGCATCGCCCTGCTTCCTCCATATTGCAAAGCCCCCCCGGCACGTCCGCATGGTGCCGGGGGGCCTTTTTGCGCAGCAAAAAGAAAACCGGGTGGTAAAAATGACCGGAAATACAAAAAACCACCTGAACCGCAAGGATTCAAGTGGTTTTTCTCGATGGAGCTGCTATCCAGATTCGAACTGGAGACCTCATCCTTACCAAGGATGCGCTCTACCAACTGAGCTATAGCAGCAAATGGCGACCCGGATCGGGCTCGAACCGACGACCCCCAGCGTGACAGGCTGGTGCTCTAACCAACTGAGCTACCGGGCCATGATCGCTCAAGTGCATCGTTTCTGGCGGTTGACCGCCGGAACGTGTGTTATTATACCTGAGAAACGCGCGGTTGTCAAGCATGAATTTCGGAAAATGTCAAAAAAGTTTTGGAAAGTCCGACATTCCGGGAAAAATACAAAAACAAAACGCACAGAGTACTCTCTGTGCGCTTGTGGCAGGGGTAGTAAGTCTCGAACTCACGGCACGCGGTTTTGGAGACCGCTGCTCTACCAACTGAGCTATACCCCTACAGATATTCCGCATTCGCTGAATGCTTGATTATTATATAAGATTCTGTGCGGAATGTCAAGCATGAATTTCGCTTTTTTTGCAAAAAGCGGGAGACAGGGAACGCTTTTTCGCAAAACGACGCCGAAAACAGGTGGAACTTCGGCTTTCCACCTTGAAGGAAAGCGGGAAATAGTGTATTATAAGGGGTATCAAACGTGTAATTCCGGGCTTGCTATGCCCTGACAGGGGGAACGCCACTATGGCAGATAAAAACTTTTTGACCGAGATCATTGACGCCGACCTCGCCGAAGGCAAGATCCGCGAGATCCATACCCGCTTCCCGCCGGAGCCCAACGGCTACCTGCACATCGGCAGCGCCAAGGCGATCTATATCAACTGGTCCATCGCAAACCAGTACGGCGGCAAGTTCAACCTCCGCCTCGACGACACCAACCCCGCCCGCGAAGGGGAGGAGTATGTCAACAGCATCATCGAGGACCTGCACTGGCTGGGTGCCGACCCCAACGGCGGCATCTTCTACGGCAGCGACTACTTCGACAAGTGCTATGAGTATGCCGAGAAGCTCATCCTCGAGGGCAAGGCATACGTCGATGACCTGACCCGCGACGAGATGCGCGAGTACCGCGGCAGCGACGCAGGCAAGCCCTCCCGTCCCTCTCCGTGGCGCGACCGCACCCCGGAAGAGAACCTCGACCTCTTCCGCCGGATGCGTGCAGGCGAGTTCCAGGAGGGCGAAAAGACTCTCCGCGCCAAGATCGACCTCGCCAGCCCCAACATGAATCTGCGTGACCCGGCCATCTACCGCATCAAGTACGCCGAGCATCACCGTCAGGGCAATAAGTGGTGCATCTACCCGATGTACGACTTCGCCCACCCCATCCAGGACGCCATCGAGGGCATCACCCACAGCATGTGCAGCCTCGAGTTCGAGAACCACCGCCCGCTGTACAACTGGGTCATCGAGAACATCTTTGGCACCGAGTTCCCCAAGCAGCGCGAGTTCGCCCGCCTGAACATGACCAACACCGTCATGAGCAAGCGCTATCTGCGTGAGCTGGTGGAGATGGGCATCGTGGACGGCTGGGATGACCCCCGCATGCCCACCCTGTGCGGCCTGCGCCGCCGCGGCTATACCGCGTCTTCCATCTTCACCTTCGTGCGGGAGGCCGGCATCTCCAAGTCCGACAACCTCATTGATATGCGCCAGCTGGAAGCCTGCATCCGCAGCGAGCTGGATCTGACCGCACAGCGCCGCATCGCCGTGCTGGACCCCGTCAAGCTGGTGGTGGACAACTACCCCGCCGACAAGACCGAGTATTTCGACATCGCCAACAACCCCAACCGTGAAGC
>OATK01001048.1_pt1 | contig 19941 bp, 14 predicted proteins | sample 1516611 | NCBI WGS metagenome assembly OATK01 (sample SAMEA2579947, study PRJEB22360) | human gut metagenome | biome: human gut; feature: human-associated habitat; material: faeces | place: Denmark | collected 2008/2010 | reverse complement strand
CCTTGTTATAGATACAACGCAAACGGCGGATATACGTGGAGACCGTATTACGCATACAACCGTTTTCCAACAAATAAGCCTCATATCGGTGAAGATTGGCCTTATTGATATCTGAGTAGGAAATGTTCTCTGTTCCACTATACTTTATAAAGGAGTTCAACGCATCCTGATAACTTTTGGCGGAGGAATAACGCTTTTCCTCTCGCAACTGGGATATATACCTTCTCATCCCTTCCACGAATCCTTTCTCATCCATATCTCTCTGTTTTTTAATAATATTTGAAATGAATTGACAAATGTAACTCATACTATCTGAATGCAAAAAGAATTACCAAAACACTATCATAATGTTTACTTCCTAAACATATTTCAAACACATACTTTTTCAAAACAGTTGTGTTTAAACCGATATTATGGAACTTTAGTATCCAAAACAGCACATTTTTTAGGATATATCCTGAACTTGTATGTATTTAGTCGGCTTATAATTTCTATTTCCCGGCAGATAACCGACATCTACCCGGCACCTAGTTCGGATTATCCGGCACTTGCTCTAATTTAGCTGGGATCAACTTCTAATCTCAATCTTCTGTACACTGAAAAACGAGACTATATTAGAGCCTTTGCGCTCTAGAACGGCAAAAAAGTTGATTGATTTTCAAATACCAATCAGGAGGCATTTATTAGTTTTCAGAAACAAGAGATATAATAATTCGGCGGATATTGATAAAAAGAAAGCAAACTGCAAGTATTTTCCTTCATACACATTCTATTCGCCAGAGCTTAACTACCGGAGAATCGCATATAATAAACACACACCCTATCCTATCTCAAATACGAGAAGCAGAAGGAGAGAGAAATGACAAATTGACATAATTAAGCCGTATTAATGACTTTCTGCATCGATTTAGGAGTCCTCAATTCTTTTAATGAAATTCCATACTCAGCAGCGTATTCCTTTGCCCCCTTTTGATATCCAATTTTGGTAACCATTATCCCTGATACATTTGTTAGGTCTATCAATACGCCATAAAAATCACGAACTTTCCCTATTGCTACATTCTTATTGTAATTCTTGCATTCTATCGCAACCTTATGTTTGATACCTGCAATTTCATACTCCCAATACATATCTATCTGATGTTCTTGTCCTGATTTTCCTTTCTGTTTTACATTATGCTGCACTTTTGTCGCTTTCAAAACATCAGCATTCACCAACTCCTGATATATTTCCCAAGTAAACTTTTCGTATTCTATATTTGTTTTGCACAAAAAACAATGATATATAATAAAATATAACTTCTACCGTTCATAAAAAAGTCACTGTTAGAGTGTCAAACTAACAGCGACTTTGATTAGACCTCAAAATCGTGCTGCTACACGATTAGAGTGTAAAAAGCAATTAATTCTCTTTTCCACGGATGTCTAATATCTAAAGATAAGGACATCCATTTTTATTTGGAGACTAATCCCCCTTCTTATGAATATGGGGCTTCAAAGATGGTGTATTCCCTGGAGTCTTTTTGTTGTCTCTTTGACGACGGTCAGGTTTCCCCGTAGATTTTGCAATCCTTTTTGGTCCTGGTTTGATACCCATAACAATCTTTTATAAGTAAAACATATTATCATCACGTATTCTCATTTACTGGTGAGACATCTATAAGAGCCAGCCGTATATCATTTCTAATTTATCAGCAAACGGATGCCTATGACACTAGTTAATATAATGCGAATAGTGTGCCAAAGTTTATAATTCATGATTTGTAAGTTGTTGCGTCAGAGAAACTGACAAGAATACCTTCTTATAAGGTAATATTCTGCCAATATGACTTAACAAGTCTTTACACTCCTTTACAAGGGTTATACTGTAAGATTGTATATAGTTACCATCTATTTTACCAACTGTTTCTCCATCTAATTTTACGTTATTCATAGGATTTCCAGCCCACATGCGAGAAACATATTTTCTTAAATATTCGTCTCTAATAATATTCCAGATTTCGTCTTGAGTAATTGCGTCTACTACGGCTTCTTTGTACTCAAATTCATCCTCTTGTGGGAGAAAATAATCAAATGTAATTTGGGCTTCATAAGGATGTTCTAGTTCATAAGGATGTTCTAGTTTTATTAAACATGGAGTAACCACCACCAAATCATCAGAATCACTTGCTTCTCCATCGCTTTCATTAAAGAACACTTCAATACGAACCTTAGGTGCTGTTTCTTTCAAATCATCAATTGAACAATTTCTACAAAAGTCGTATAAAGAAAGTTTTTTGGTGGTTTCGATGTTTAACACTAAATCTAAAGCATGCAGTAAATTACTTTTACCTGCATTATTTGGACCAATAATAACATTTATCCCTTCTTTGAAAGAAATTTCCTTATCCTTGAAATTTCTATAACCTACAATATGAATTTTTGATATATACATATTCTCTTCGCTAATTTTAGCGATAAGAAAGTTATAACCATCTATTACAGTTTATAAAAACGCATAATACAATCAAATTCTTAAATGCTATAATATTTACATTCATAGTTTTACTATGGTTTCTATGAAAGTCGTCTAAGCCGCTCCTTCAATAATTCTGCATACTTTTCTTTTAAGTCGGCACTTAGGAAAGAGTTTTGAATGACAGTCTCAAACTTTGGCAATAGCTTGATATACTTATTTATCAGTCGTTTTACAATCACATTCTCTATGCCCAAAGTGGCTGCCGATTTGATAAAATCCTCCCTTTGAAGCTTTTTCTTCCTACCATTCAAGGTCAATGCCAGCTCTTCATCATCCTTGGGATTGATGATAGCTGCATTCAATAAGTCGTAAGCTGGAGTCAAACGCATCTTATCCTCTGCTTCATACAAAGAGAAGTTTTTCAAGTGCATATCATTGTTCCCTGTCAACCAAGAGAAAAGCACTAACTCGAAGAAATTGGTAACATCCATTTTAGGCAAAGACGAGTATTTCAAAACAACCTTACCAATACGCTCATAACTGCTCTTGTATTTATGTTCCGTTTGTCTTTCTGTCAGTTGGCACATATCTTCCATTGCTATCTTCTCTCCGGCAGGAGTCCTGTCTATTCGACGAGTCAGATAGCATAGTGTATCATCCGCCATCCGCATCAGCGTGTGAGGAACTACACCGATACGTGCCACCTCTGCAAGGTGCATGGTCAAATCCTCCACCTCAGGCATCATTTCATATTGCGAGGTCTGTGGCTTACAAATATAACCACCCCAAAGTCCGACAATAGTCAATCGTTTACTACCCTCATGCTCATTCAGGTGCAAGGACAACTTTGGCTGAACACCGGTCAAAGAGGTTTGGTCTTGAATGATTTGCAGGGCAAGCTGATCTAGTTGCTCTGTCGTATAATCAAGAACGGGCAATATTGTTGTTCCGAAGAACTTCTTTATACAAGCCGTATGCATATCCTTTTCACCCTTTAGGAGCGGACGATAACAATACAGACAATTACACATGACTCCCCTCCTTTTCTTCCATAGGAATAACGCTTACTACTCCAATACAATCCTTGCAGCATGTCAGCAACAACGACATCCGGTCAAGAATACTGATGTCTGTATTCCGCAATGCAACATCCAACAGCCATCCTTCAGGAATCAAACCGTCGAAAAACGGGAATAGTACAGAACTTGTATAAGCCTCTTCCTGTAAAGGCAATGTCAGACTGACAGCCTTTGCCGTTTCCGAAGTGAGATATTCCGGTAAATAGCGGAACTCATATCCGGCATCGTTTTCTGTCAGAATACCAGCCAATTGGTCTTTATAAAATATACTGGCTTGTCTCATTAATTATTTAGATTTTATAGTGGCAACCATTTCATAATTAAAGAAATCAAGAAGCTGATTCACCTTATCAAGGCGCAACGTTTCCTTCCCTTGTTCGAGGTCTCGCACAAAGCGCAGCCCAACACCCGACTTCAAGGAAAGTTCTTCTTGAGTCAGATTATACTGCTTTCGCAACATCTTGACCGTAATAGAAAGATTATTCATAAGCATTCAACTTTATACCTTTTCGGGTACAAAGTTAATACAAATATTTAATATTATATCATAAGGGGTATAATTTATTGTACTATCAGCATTGTTATATCAGATAAGGTATAATATAGTTCAGAATCACAAATATCAAAGTACATAAGCGCCGTTCTACACTTTTTCAAGCGAATAATTCAGCTTTGCTACACTTTTTCAAGTGAATCAAACATCTCAAATATTCAGAACCACGGCTCTTTCATTTAGCCTCACTTTAGGGTGTATAAAGCCCCTACCCATATCTTTTAAGTATGGGATTAAATACAGATATTGTAAATCAACAAGTTGTATTTAGTTCAAAACTAAAATAATTTCATTTTTGGCGTAAGGAAATTAAGTAAACAAGTAAAGCAGTTTGAGATTCCTGTCAAGTTCCCAATGCAGGGATTCTATGGACCAATGATCTCTTGTTATTTCGTCCAATACCTTTGCATTAGCATCAAGACTGGAGATGTAGATCCTTTGCTCCGATGTGCATTGTCCGTCCGACTTCTTGATTGTATCGGTCAACCTCCTAGTGGAATGCCTCCGCGATATCACATCGATTGCGCAATCCGCCCTTACAATAAAAATTATTTATGAGCGATAAAAAGAAACACCGAAAGCGGTGCTTCGGCATCGCTGTGCGCCAATTTAGCACTTTTTGCAAACATATCAAGAGATGAAGAGCGTTTTTAAATGAAAGAGCCGTGAGTGAAAACAAGCATTTTTTCACCTTAGATTCGTTTCTATCAAATAAAATGGGTAATTTTACGCTCAGATTTGGATAAACCATTTCCAAACATTTGAAATAAAAAGAGCGTTATGCTACTCTTGTAAGTGCGAAGCCTGAGAAACTGAAACACGAAATCAACAAGAATAGACATGGCAGTTCCCACGCTATAGCGTGGGCTGCTTAACCATATCTGTTGATTAAGATTTTCTCAGGGCCTGCACTTTAAGACGTGGTTATTGGCAGTGCCACGCTTCTCGTTTAATATTATTTAAGTACATATTATGTGGCCATATGACTATTTTAAGAAGAAACAAAAAACTCGCAGACAAAAGCTTGAACGGTAGAGTCAACCTTCAAACCACTTGTGCTATTTGCTCGCAGACATCGAGAAATTTTATGAATATAGCATAAAATAAACAGGAGTTATTAATCTTAAAGAAAGGAGAGCCTATGAAACAGGAGCCATCATGAATCATATCTAGTAGGGAAACGGGTTGGAAGATATGGCAACATATCCTAGCCAAGCAAGTACCTAAACGCCTTTAAATCAATTAATACTAACACTAAAATATCACAAATGTATGAATGAGATTTGTAAGGGGAATCCTAAACCCCGATTAAACACAAAAACTAAATTGGGCAGAGTCATGAAGTTAACCTCAATCCCGTTATTTGTTTTCACCACTGGTGTATACGCTTCCGTACACTCCCCAAACATGCATGTTAAAAGCGACATCATGATGATAGAGACACCATCAATCGTATCCACCCCTCAACAGAACACCCGTCAGATTACCGGAACCGTGATTGATGCTGCCGGTATGCCGATAATTGGTGCCAATGTGATGGTGAAAGGGACGACAAATGGGACAATAACGGATATAGATGGAAAATTCACGTTGGAAGTGCCTAAAGGTGCTATTTTACAAGTGTCCTATATCGGTTATATGAACCAGGAGATTCCGGTAGGCAATAAATCGGTTTTAAGCATCTCCTTGCAAGAGGACACACAAAAGTTGGATGAGGTGGTAGTGATTGGCTACGGTACGATGAAGAAAAGTGATATCACGGGGGCTATCTCGTCCGTGAGCGAGGAGAAAATCGCTCGTCAAGCAGTGGCCAACGTTTCTACCGCATTGCAAGGTTTGGCTACCGGTGTATCCGTTACTTCCAGCTCCGGTTCTCCGGGTTCCGCCGCCACGATCCGTATCAGAGGTGTCGGTACGGTAAACGACGCGGAACCATTGTTCGTCGTGGATGGGATGCCCGTGACGGATATAAACTACCTGAACACATCGGATATACAGTCTATGGAGGTGCTTAAAGACGCTTCCGCTTCCGCTATTTACGGTTCCCGCGGCGCAAACGGCGTAATCCTTATCACTACGAAAAAAGGCGCCGCCGGAAAAACCACCGTTACGCTCGACGCGTATTGGGGTATGAACAAAATATTGAATAACCTCGATTTAATGTCTGGCCCGGAATGGTACGACTATCAGGAGCAATTGAACACAGTAAGGAGCGTTCCCATCAATTTGGGCCTTGTCAATCGGAATGTTTCCACCAATTGGATGGACGAGATTACACATACAGCCTTTATGCATAACTACAGTGTCGGCATAAGTGGCGGTAAAGAGAACGACTATAAATTCAATCTGGGCTTGAACTATATCAACCAAGATGGAACGATCAAGAAATCTAACTACGAACGGTTCAGTGTCCGTCAAAGTACGGAAAAAACGGTACTCAAAGATCATTTAGTAGTGGGTACCAACGCGTCGATCGCAAGATCTACCGACGCAAGTATTAGTGAACGCAACAATAGCAATGTATACGACTCCGACTATGGTGTCGTAAGTAACGCAATCCGCTTGGATCCGGTAACTCCCGCCCAAAACGCAGACGGTTCATATGGTTACTCTCCTTATATTGACTACTATAACCCATTGGCAAGTATCATGTATCGGGATAATCAACGAGAGAAACTTGCTTTCATCGGCAATATGTATGGGGAATGGCAGATTATAAAAGGTTTGAAGTTCAAGAGCAGTTTCGGAGCGGAAATCAGAAGGGTAGACAATAAAACCTTCTCGCCGGTCTATGAGGTATCCTCAAGCCAAAGAAATTTAGAGAGTAGTTTATCGAAGTCGCAAACCAAAGGGCACTACTATACGTTCGAGAATACCCTTTCGTATGAGAAAACGTTTGCCGAGAAGCACTCCATATCCGCTCTCGTAGGTTATACCAACGAATGGGGTAAGCAGGAAACCTTGAGCGTAAACGCGAGAGATCTTATCGGAGAGTCGGAGAACCTGCATTATGTAGACGCTACTTTGGATAAGAACAAGACCACGGCTAGCAATAGCGCTACAGAATATGGTTTGATGTCTTATCTGGGCCGTATACACTACGATTACAATAACAAATACCTTATTACGGCCACTTTCCGGCGAGACGGCTCCTCTAAGTTCTCTTCCAAGAATCGCTGGGGTAACTTCCCCTCGTTCGCTCTAGGTTGGAGAATCGACAACGAACCGTTCTTCCAGAAATTGAACGCCGAATGGGTTTCCTCCTTAAAACTCCGTGGGGGCTGGGGACAGATCGGAAATCAGAATATTACCAATTATGTGGATCGCAGTTTGCTGTCATTGAGCACGCAATACGGCGCTTTATTCGGAGCGAGGAAGAATGAGACCTTATATCAAGGTATTGCCGTGAGCAGATTGGGCAATCCGGATATTAAATGGGAAACCACGGAATCTCTGAATATCGGTCTTGACGCAAGCTTCTTTAACACCCGCATGGTCTTCAGCTTCGAGTATTATTACAAGACAACGAAGGACATGCTGCTGGCCGCTCCTATGCCTATCTATATGGGATATGCCAGCAACACCTACACCAATATCGGTGAGGCGAACAACCGCGGTATCGAGATGAATCTCGAGTGGAGAGATAAGACCGAAAGCGGTTTCGAATACAACGTGGGAGTAAATATGTCGACCATCCGTAACCGCATGACGAAATTGAATGGTGGCACACCCATCTCCGATGGACCCTTCCGAAACGGAAGCATGTACCTCACCTATACCAATGAAGGCATGCCTATCGGCGCGTTCTGGGGCTATAAGACAGACGGGCTTATCCAAACACAGGAACAGCTGAATGCCGTTAAGCGGGCGGATTTCCAGCCTAATGCCGAATTGGGCGATGTATTGTTCGTAGACACGAACGGCGATGGCAAGTTAGACTCGAGTGATAGATGCATGATCGGTAATCCTATTCCAGATATCATATACGGTATCAACATGGGTATGGCGTGGAAAGGTTTCGACCTCAATTTGCAGTTCGGAGGAACGATCGGTAATCAGATATTTAACGCGATGCGTTATTATACCTACTTCCCGAACGATATAACGAACAAGGATAGAGCGTTAATGAACTATTGGACGCCTAACAATACGAATACGGACATCCCTCGCCTGACGGCCACGGACGTAAACGACAATGACCGCTTCTCGGACATGTACGTAGAAAGCGGTACTTATTTTCGCTTGAGAAACGCCCAGCTAGGTTATACCCTGCCTGCTTCTCTCACGCAGCGGATAAAACTACAAAAGGTGCGTTTCTATGTAAGCGGACAGAACTTGTTTACGATATCCAGTTACTCGGGCATGGATCCGGAAGTGGGTCAATCCAGCTCTTTGTCTAGAGGTATAGATTACGGTATCTATCCTCAGAACATTTCATTCACCGGAGGTATTAATGTTACTTTTTAAAATTTATAATGTCATGTTTAAAAACAAATATATCATAGGAATCGCACTAGCGATTTTAACAGGATTCAGCAGTTGCGCGGATTTGGATTTAGCTCCGTTAGGAAGTCCGGAGGCTGGAGAGATATCAGAGGAACGACAAGCATTTTTGCGTCTGACCGCTGTCTATTCTGTCATGAAGGACTTCCGTTACACATGGTCGATGCAATGTTTCGGCGACGTGTTGTCGAATGACGCGACTTACAGCGGTTCTTCGAACGACGCGCAAACCTTCACGTTGCTGGAGAATTATCAGTATCAAGCGGATCATACCGAGATCTTGAACAAATATCGGTATTCTTACCAATGTATTAATAAGGCCAATTTGTTTATACGGGATATGGAAATGGCAGACGATGCCCTATTCTCGAAATATAACAGGGAACAGATGATCGGTGAGGCCAAGTTTATTCGCGCCTATACTTATTTCGAGCTTGTGAAAACCTTTGGTGGTGTTCCTTGCTATACGGGAGTCTTGGATCTCGATCATGAGAGACTCGGACGTGCGTCTGTCGAAGAGATATACTCGGTTATCGAGCAAGACCTAAACGATGCGGTTAGCGTATTACCTAAGAAAAGTGAGGTGGCTAACTACGAGTCAAGCTATGCGGGAAGGATTACCAAAGGCGCGGCCATCGCCATGCAAACACGTATTTATCTGTATGAGAAAAAATACGATGAGGTAAAAAAGGCATTCGAGAAATTCCAGAATGAGTGCGGGGGTGAGTATAGCTTGGTCGCTCCGGAGGATTACGCTTGGCAATTCTCACTGGACGGCGAGCACTGCTCTTCTTCAATCCTTGAAGTAAATATGTATACCTCCACAACCCAAAGCGGGTATGGCGTTAATAACGGCAACCGTCACGTGCTGATGTCTATGCCCCGAAACATGACGATCGGCTTCGGTTGCGCACAACCTACACAGGCCTTGGCAGACGCTTATGATGCCGAGGGGGATATCATACGAAAGAAGACCACTCTCCTTTCCACGGAAGAGGCCATAGAGATCGAGACCGCGGCCAAAGGCGATGTGGCACCCGTTACGGACGACCGAACCGGTTGGTACAATCGCAAACTATATCTCGCGCCCGGGCAAAGAGAGGAGAATCGGGGAAATAATCAACCCACGAACCTCAGGCTTATCCGCCTCGCGGAGGTATATTTGAACTATGCCGAGGCTTGCTATTTCAGCGGCGATATCGCTAATGCGCAAAAGTATCTGAATGAGGTAAGAAGCCATGTCAACTTGGCTCCTAAAAACCATACAGGAAGCCAATTGTTTGAAGACATCATGAACGAGCGTCATCTGGAGTTTGGAATGGAAGGTTTCCGGTTCTTTGACGTGGTACGTGTAGGATGGGGCGAGAAAGTATTTAACGGAACCAAGAAGGCGGAATTTGGAGCTAAGACTCCTTTCAGCGCCGGTGCGGAAGTATTGCCTATACCTCAAACCGAGATTGATATTAGTGACGGTTTAATAACTAATTAATAAGGAAATAACAATTCGCAAAAATCATAATAGTATGAATAGGAATTTAGTATTGCTCGGAATCTGTCTCTTGGCCGTATCGTTCGTTGGAGAGGTCTTTGGACAGAAGAAAAAACCTCGTATCGGTATTGCCGGTATACAGATAGAAAACAGCGTGTTCGTCCCGAATAGGCAGCCGCTCGTAGGACACCCCGTAAGAATGCCGGACTATCTCAGCCCAGACTCCGCAATGGGACAGGCGGCCACTTGGCTTCCCACGCAGATTGGCTATGGCGGTGGAAGAGGCCCCGTGACAAAAGAATCGTACGACGCATTTGTGGAAAAAACATTGGAGATGATCAAGGCCAATATGCCCTATGACGCTTTCTGGTTTTATAACCACGGAGCTTGTAGCGTGGAAGGCGTAGCCGATCCCGAGGGCGAATTCATGGAGAAGGTGCGTAGCTTGATCGGAAACGATGTCTTGACTACCACCACGATGGACCTTCACGGAAATACGTCTTGGTTGGTAGCTCTCAACTCCGATTTGATTACGACTTATCGTCAAGCACCGCATGCGGATTCTCGCGAATCACATCGGCGAGGGGTCGTCAATTTGTTGGAACGTCTTGAGTCGGGGAAAGGACGTCCGGCATACAAGGCATGGGTTGCTGTTCCTGTCCTAGTTTCCGGCGAATGGTCGAGTACCCGTGTCGAGCCTGCGAAATCGCTGTACGCATTGGTTCCCGAGGTTGAAGCCATGCCCGGAGTGATAGACGCAGGGATCTGGATCGGTTATGTTTGGGGAGACAACCCACGGAACCAAGGAACCGTGATGGTTTACGGTGACGATGAGGAACAGGTAAAAGCCGGGGCGAAGAAACTCGCCCAGAAATTCTGGGATGTCCGTAAGCAGTTCTCGCTGGAAGCTCCGGGATATTCGCTCGAGAAATGTATCGATTTGGCAATAGCAAGCAAAAAGAAGCCTTTCTTTATCAGTGATATGGGAGATAATCCCGGCGGAGGCGGCTCAGGCGAGGTCACTTGGACTTTGGCGAGACTCTTGAAGCGTCCGGAATTCCAGACTGATAAGGGAAAGAGCGTTCTTTATTGCTCCATCCCGGGAGAAGAAGTGGTTAAGCAGGCACGTAAGGTCGGCGTAGGCGGACACGTAGAAGGCATGGTAGGTGCCATGGTCGATAATTCCTACGAAGGTCCCGTGAAATTGTCGGGTACCGTGGTTTATGTCAGTCCGGAAGAAGACAAGAACGCGGAATCATGGAGACGGAAAAGAGATATCGCTATCGTAAAGACCGGAAGCGTTTATGTGGTAGTAGGCACATCGTCTCCCACTCCAAACCTAGAGGGTTCAGGAATTGACCCGAAGGAAATGGATATCGTAATGGTTAAACAGGGTTACCTTGTAACCCAATGGTACAATATACAAGCGGATTGGGTGATGGCTTTTACAAGGGGAGGCGTGGATCAGGACTTCAAGAAGCTTCCCTATAAGAATATCGTGAGACCGATGTTCCCGATCGATCCAGACATGGCTGATCCGGAATTGAACGTTATCATGGTTCCTTCCGCCAAGCATTACTATGGCAGATAGATCGTATTGATCGATTTTTTACTGCAATGCCTATGCAGTGTTACTGCAATAGGTGTTGCAGTATTACTGCACAGGCATTGCAGCATCACTGCAACCCGGGTTGCAGTGATGCTACTAAATTATCCTATATTCCTACTCAATAACTTTCGGACTTGCTCCTCCGTTAAATTCCGGCGGCTCGCATAATCTCTCATCTGCTCCTCATCGATAGAACCGATCATGAAATATTGAGAAGAGGGATGGGCAATATAAATCCCACTAACCGAAGCCGTAGGATACATGGCACCATTCTCGGTTAACGAAACACCAATTCGCGACATATCGAGCAATCCATCCAATGTGAAATTCAATAATTGATCCGGTAGAGAAGGGTAACCGATAGCCGGACGGATTCCTTGGTATTTCACCTTGTAAAGATCCGGGATAGACAAGGATTCGTCTTTAGCATATCCCCAATATTCTTTACGTACTTTCTCATGAAGATATTCGGCTGTAGCTTCCGCTAGGCGATCGGTCAAGGTTTGCAGCAACATTGAATTATAGGTATCGCCTTCTTCCTCAAATTTATCCTTCAAACAATCAGCGCCAGCTCCAGCGGTAACGACAAACGCCCCTACATAATCAGTTCGCTCCTCGGAAACCGGTATTACATAATCGGAAAGACATTTATAAATATTTTCCTCTTTTTTTACTTGCTGACGTAATAAAGGCAGCGCTATATCACCCATTCGGATCGTATCCCCTTCACTATTCGCTGAGAAAAATCCGTAAATCGCTTTACAATATTCAACCTTCATATTGACCAGCCGATCCAATAACCTAACAGCATCCTTGTATAATTGCATCGCCTCGGTAGCCTTCGCACGATCTTTTTCCGGGAATCCGGCCAACCAAGAGGCACGACAAGAATCGCAACCATGTATCTGGGAGATTTCCGAGAAACGGCCATTCAATTTCCATGCGCTAAAAAAGAAGGTCCAGTGGATATAAGGAATCACTTCTTCCAAGGGGATATAAGGGATAACATGTACCCCCATCCGGGCCGGAACAACCGGTGTATACCCGGTCCAATCTATTTCTATCGGATGCTTACGAGCCTCTGAAAGAGAAGCCAAGGTCTCTTTCTTCTGCCCTAAAGAGGCACGCAAGGCTTCTTGTTCTTGTTCCAACTCCCTGATATAAGCGTCACGGGTATCTGGATTCAATAGTTTGGCGGCGATCAACGGATTCTGTGAGGCATCCAGCACATGAATCACCGGATAATCATAATGCGGAGCGATCTTCACTGCCGTATGCAATTTGGAGGTCGTAGCGCCACCCACCATCATAGGAATCGTAAGTCCCGCTTTCTGCATCTCGTCCGCGACATGCGCCATCTCTTCTAAAGAAGGGGTTATCAGGCCGGATAAGCAAACCAGATCCGGTTTCTCCTCGATCGCTTTCTTTATGATCACATCTGCGGGAACCATTACCCCTAAATCAATCACCTCGTAGTTATTACAAGACAATACGATAGAGACGATATTCTTACCGATATCATGTACATCCCCTTTTACCGTAGCGAAAATCACTTTACCGGCCTTCGCAGAGCCGGAAGCTTTCTTTTCAGACTCAATGGCCGGTTGTAAAATAGCCACGGCCTTTTTCATCGTACGTGCGGTCTTCACGACTTGAGGGAGAAACATCTTTCCGGCACCGAATAACTCGCCGACCTTATTCATTCCGCTCATTAACGGACCGTCAATTATATCCACGGCATGCGGATAAGTCCGCAAGGCTTCTTGTAAATCATCCTCCAAATAGTCTCCGATCCCTTTGATTAAGGCATGTTCCAAACGCTCCTTCAATGAAAGCTCACGCCAAGCCTCATGCTTCTCCGGAGTTTCTCCGGAAGCTTGAACATGTAAATTTTGAGCATAAGTAATTAATTCCTCGGCAGCTTCCGGACGGCGTGCCAAGATCACGTCTTCCAACAAGGTACGGAACTCCGGCTCTATATCCTCATAAAGTACGGAGGTAGACGGATTCACGATACCCATATCCATCCCCTTCCCGATCGCATGATATAGAAATACGGAATGCATAGCCTCGCGTACATGATTGTTCCCCCGGAAAGAGAAAGATAAATTACTTACACCACCACTCACCTTCGCACCCGGCAAGTTCTTCTTGATCCATTCAACGGCACGGATAAACGCCAGACCATAGCCATTATGTTCCTCCATACCGGTAGCGATCGCCAATACGTTCGGGTCAAAAATAATATCTTGGGGATTGAAATCGATCTTCTCGATCAATAGGCGATAGGCCCGTTCACAAATCTCAATCTTTCTTTCATAGGTATCCGCCTGCCCCTTCTCGTCGAAAGCCATCACGACCGCAGCCGCACCCAGTTGCTTAATACGGGCGGCATGTTTAAGGAAGACCTCCTCTCCTTCTTTCAAGGAGATGGAATTCACGATGCTCTTTCCTTGCACGCACATCAAGCCTTCCTCGATCACTTCCCATTTAGAAGAATCGATCATGACGGGTACACGGGCAATATCCGGTTCGGAGGCGATCAAGTTTAAGAATGTCTTCATTTCTTTCACGGCATCCAACATACCATCGTCCATATTGATATCGATCACTTGGGCGCCATCCTCCACTTGCTTACGAGCGATCGTCAACGCTTCCTCATAACTGCCTTCTTTTATCAAGCGTAAGAATTTCCGAGAACCGGCCACATTACAACGCTCTCCCACGTTCACGAAATTATTCTCCGGTTTCACCTCCAGCAGTTCCAAGCCCGACAGCCACAGGCAATCCGGTTTCAGAGCCGGGATATGCGGTTTAGCTCCTTTCACCAACTCCGGATACCGGGAGATATGCGCTGGAGTCGTTCCGCAACAGCCTCCGATAATGTTCACCAATCCCTCTTCCACAAAAGGCTTCACATGTTGGGCCATTTTATCCGGCGTCTCGTCATAGGTACCAAAACTATTCGGCAATCCGGCGTTCGGATAAGCGCTGATATAATAGGGGGCATACTTCGCCAACTCTTGTAAATAGGGCTTCATATCCGCCGCTCCGAAAGAGCAGTTTAAGCCAACCGAAACAATATGTGTATGCTGTATGGAAGCTAAGAAGGCCAATAAAGTCTGTCCGGAAAATGTTCGTCCACCTTGTGCGGACAAAGTCAAAGACAACATAATCGGCAGGTCTTTTTCTTTCTCTTTCAACACGACCTCAGCCGCTTCCAATCCCGCTTTTACGTTCAACGTATCGAAAGTAGTCTCGAAAAGGATGATATCCACCCCGCCGTCAACAAGTCCCTCGACTTGCTCCTTGTAGGCATTATACAAATCTTTATAAGTTACGGCACGATAAGCGGGATCACTTACATCTGGACTCATAGAAGCTGTCTTATTAGTAGGACCGATCGATCCGGCCACGAAGATCGTACGATCCGGATGCTCTGCCATATAGGTATCCGCCACTTCCCTCGACAATCGTCCGGCGGCCAGATTTATCTCACGTACATAGGCCTCCATCGCATAATCTGCCATGGAAATAGCGTTCGCGTTAAACGTATTCGTAGCGAAGATATCCGCTCCCGCATCCAAATACTGACGATGAATAGACTGGATTACATCCGGGCGGGTGATACACAATAAATCATTGTTCCCCTTCAACTGTCCCGGAAAATCGGCGAAACGTTCGCCTCGGTAATCTTGTTCGTTTAGTTTGAAACTTTGGATCATGGTACCCATACCACCATCCAAGATCAAAATGCGCTCATTCAAGAGTCGCAGAAATCGTTCCTTATTCATAAATATGTTTTACCTTTCTTGCGTACATATAACTATATCCCCGGAGGATCCATACCACAGCGATGGCGAAAAACAGACGGGTAGGCACCACCCAAAGAACGGGTACCCCTATCGCGGCAAAGATGATCGTATCTTCCAACAGGGAATGGCACACGGCCAAATGATGGTTCAGCAAGTTGCCGTCACCGTAAGACAACTTCCTCTGCTCCATTTGCTCTACCATAATAGCCCCGCCATAAGCCAGTCCGACCACATTACCTACCAACCACAAAAAAGCGGCATCTTGAGGCAAGCCAAATAATCGCATCAGCGGAGAAAAGACCGAGGACAATCCTTTCATTAGATTAAACTCTTCCAATATATAATGAAGGATCATTAAAGCCGTAACAATTATCAAAATAGAAATCACCACCTTCATCGAGCTGGTAAACCAAAGTACGAATACTTCCAACCAATTATCGCATACAGCCGCACTTTGAGCGATCCCGACCTGTCCCCATCCTTCATGGGGCATTACCCAATTCAAAGAAAAGGCGATCACGAAACTCATGATCAAACGGAGCAGCGTCATCTCCCAGAAAGAAGACCCGGTCTTTGCCTGTACGGAGGATTCTACCATTAGATTATGGGAAGTAAGGCACATCAATGCCAATATCGTAGCTTCACGGACTCCTAAAGACATCGAGGTGATCAAAGCGATCGGAGCATATAATGGGGAGAATATACTGGTTATAAAAACAATGGCTGTCTCCCCCGGCAGACCCACCAACGAGAACACGGGCACTAACCAATCCGAGATCTGACCTAATATTCCGGAATATTGCAATATACGGACCAATAAAGAAATAGGCAAAATAATCTTTAGCAGCCATAAACACGTCTTGCCTGCTTTAGGCAGAGTTTTCAGGATACATCCCCAAACCCTACCGATCACGCCTTGCCCTGTTTCCATCTCGACTTATCGTTTGAAAGCTCGATCCATCTCCCGTCGGTCGTCACGTTCCCGGATGGAGTCTCGCTTATCATATTCCTTTTTACCTCGTGCGATCGCGACGACTACTTTCGCCAATCCTTTCTCATTGATAAACAAACGAGTGGGAACGATCGTAAAACCACTAGCACGAACCGCACCCTCGATCTTTCGTAATTCCTTTTTGGTAAGAAGTAATTTCCGGTCCCGCCGTGCGTTGTGATTATTGTACGTACCGTAAAAATATTCGGCGATGTACATATTCTTCACCCACAGTTCCCCTTTTTCCACGATACAAAACGTATCTACCAAACTCGCCTTCCCTAAACGGATCGATTTAATCTCCGTTCCGGTCAGTACGATCCCGGCCGTAAAAGTGTCGAGCAACTCGTAGTCGAACGTCGCCCGCTTATTCTTTATCTGTATGTTATTACTAATCTTCTCTTTCATCTTGTGTTATTCTGTCAAAAACTCAAACCGGGCATCAGCATCGATAACAAAATCTCGATAACTGCCGGAGTCAGTAATATAATGGCGGTTGTAAATCCTACGAACTTCAGACGGATCTTCTCCTCGACTCCCATATACGGACCAGCGCCTTCCCAAACAATATAGAATGTATAAAGGATAAATATCCGCAAGAAGAAAAACTCGGGAAGCAACATCAATACGATATTCAAAGCGAACATCAACGACGAGGAATACCCGACGAAGCGCAACCACAGTTTCAAATCCTTCTCCCGTTTAAATATACCTTGCCATATCTCGTTCATCAGATAAGCCCCGAGGTAAAAACCACCGAACGAGGACACCAATGTCCGGATAGACGACTTCAAGGCCAGCTCTAAATCAAACTCCTTCCGCGTAAACAATACGCCCAGAAAAGCCGCAACAGTAACGAAGCCGATCAAAGGATACACGAATCGGGATAAGAACTCCTCCTGCTTCTCTCCTTTTTTCGCTAACAAGACCCACGCCTTCGCTGGCTGTGAGATGATAGCGATTACCCACCTAAATATCTCCTTATACATCTCTGTTTACTTTTAAATAGCAAAAGTATATATTTAATTCGTAAAACGCAACGTAAATACGTCGGTAGCCCCCCAAACACATGCGGTTGTATCCGCATTATAGCGTTCGGCATAATTTATTTTAAAATTTATCACATTTTGCCCCTCACGACTCTCTATCGCTTTGGCTTGGTCCAAAAACTTATCGATTGTAAAAGCGGTCGTATTGATCCATTTAGTGGAATCGCCGGTACCCCCCTCTTGGGTTACCCGGAGATATAGGTTATAGATCCGTTGTCCGTCATCATCTTTTTCCACCTCCTGATCAGGGTTATAGGATAAATTGAAAATATCCTTTTGGTCTACCTGATGATTTATATGTTGGGTTTGCAAGAAGAAACGTCCTTCCAAATAAATACTTTTCTTAAAGTCCAGCGTAACCAGACGCTCCTTGTCCAATACGACCGTAGTATCAGTTAATGTCTCATGCAAAGGCCATACAGCGACCGAATCATACTTATAAATCTCAGCGTTGTAAACACCATTGCCCAATTCCTCGCTAAAATTCGTCTTGAAATCAACCACGCAACAGTCACCCTCTTTCAAATCCGTCCGGTTCTCAAACTCAGAGGAAGAGACGATAAAGATATTCCCTTGATCATCTGCCGTATAGATACATCGCATAGGATTCTCACGTATCACTCCTACCCGATGATAATTGATGGAGTTACTTCCATCCCCCATACAAGAGGTCATTAAGAAAAACAAGGATAAAAATAAGCCGTATAAAATTCGCTTTCTCATCTTTTTTAGTTTATAAGTAAAGGATCTGTTACTCCCCATGTAAACTGGGTACTATCTTTCGGATTAATTTGATCGATATAATGAATCCGAACATACATATCCGCATCACGTCCACCTTGTTCTCGCATATCTTTGATAAAGTTCCCCAGATTAAAGGCATTGATAACCGCGATAGCCTCTTCTGCCTTGTCCTCCGGCTTTCCGGTCGTAGCGGCAGCCCGTAAATATAAGGAATAAATTGATTTCCGATTTTCAACAACTGGTTGTTGAGTCGGATCATAAGTCAGTTGCCAATTTAAAGCCCGGTCTTTTGTTGTCCAACAGGCGGAAGGCAAAAACAAATAATCTTCCAATTTGACGTACAGAACAGAGTCGTTCGGATTAACCGCAAGTATCGGTTGCTCATTTGTCAATAGTTTATGCGTATCCGTAAGAGGACTCTCAGCGTTTTGCTGGTTAACGGCGGTTTCCCCTTGTATCGTCACCGTATAATACCCTTTTTGTTCCGCACCCGTATTTTCCGGCAAGCTAGGATCATAATCAAAACTCACCAACAAGCATTTACCCTCTGAGTATGAGCTCAGCTTCGTCGAATAGATCCAACCGAACCGGGTATTAGCCATCATCAACGCGCTATCTCCATGTTGACGAACCACAGCGGCGGTCGTTCCCGGATTATAGACGTTATTTATGTCTTTTTGGCGGAGTTCTTAAGTAAACAGACTCATGATAACCGCCACCCAGACAAAACCTATTAAATTCTTGTATCTCATTTCACAATACTCCTCTTAAAGTACGCAAAGATACGATCTTTACCCATATACATAAAAAAAACGGCAAAAAAATAGGGCGTATCGATAAGAAGATTATCGACACGCCCTCAACTTCTATAATAAATTCTTTATGAGTTTTTCTCGACTAGGAATTGAACCGTATAAGAACTCCACTTTAAATCCGTACTATCTTTTTCATTGATCGTATTCAAATAATTAACCTTAAGATTAAACTTCGTTGAACCCTTATTAGCTTCCGAACTATTTACAGACTCTAATACAGACTTAATATTAAACGCACGAACTTCTCCGATTGACGATGCGGCAGAACCTGTTCCATCCGCAACTTTTGCCACACGCAAGAACAAGTCATATGTCGGGATATTTTCTACAGTCGTAGGCTCTTTTGAACGATCCCAATATAAGGTATAAGAGTTTTTCTGATCCTTAAACATATCCATTGTTATAAAGAAGAATAAATAACCGTCTACATACACCCCATAGTCGCCATTGCCAAATAGGTTTTTTACAGGTATCTCATTCTGAAGTAAGCTGGCCGAATCTGGCACATTATAAAAGACTGGCTGTCCTTTTGTTATCTCATCTGCCACAGAGATTGTCGCTGTTAAATAACCATTTGTCGCCGCATTCGCATTCTCCGGAGAATTTAGGTCTAATTCATAGTTGATCAAGTAGCAAGCTCCGTCAACTACTTGTGCCGATAAAGACGGAGAGTATAATGCTCCCATATTTGTATTCAGTACCGTTTTATATGTCTTTTCAGAAAGACCTGCGACACCAAAGCCGGCACGAGTCACCGTATTATTCGATTCTCCAAGACAAGAGGTCAACAACAATAATGACGCAGCCGCCGCTGCTCCAATTAATTTAAATGCTTT
>OATK01001045.1_pt1 | contig 19981 bp, 18 predicted proteins | sample 1516611 | NCBI WGS metagenome assembly OATK01 (sample SAMEA2579947, study PRJEB22360) | human gut metagenome | biome: human gut; feature: human-associated habitat; material: faeces | place: Denmark | collected 2008/2010 | reverse complement strand
CCTTTGTCTCTCCGCTTGATTTTTTATCAATCGTGCCTTTACCCAAAAGCTCCGAGACATACTTGTGTGTACTCTGCTCATTGCCTCCAAGATATATGAAGGTATCGCAGTTGCCGGGGATTGTTTCCCAAGTATCTTTGAAAAGTGCCTTTAGCTGGGCGAAATTCTGAATGATGATAATACTTGAAATCTCCCGGCTTCGCATTGTCGATAACAACGAACAGAAGTCATCAGGCAATGCGACATTCGCAAATTCGTCTAACATAAAGGTGACGTGAATTGGCAGTCTGCCACCGCAGTTAAAGTCTGCCTGATAGTACAATTCCTGAAATATCTGTGTGTACAGCATACCGATAATAAAGTTATAGGATTTATCACTATCCGGGATTACACAGAACAGTGCTGTCTTTGTCTCCCCATCTCCATTGACTCCAATGCCGATATCAGACAGGTTCAGTTCATCTTTGGAGAGCAGGCGTAAAACCTGCTTATTTTCAAGAAATGCAAGTCTTGAGTTTGCACTGATGATAATGGAACGGACAGTATCTCCGGCACCCCTCATACATTTGTTATACTGTTTGACTGCCGGATGGTTTGCTCCAAGCGGCGAACTCTCCTCTAAAAACTTCATACGGACATCCAGCTTTGAAGCCTTTCCCGGTTCCTTGACCTCTGCTTCTCCAAGCAGCTTCAAAACTGTCTCAAAGTTTCGCTTTGCAGGCTGCACCTCCAGCCACACATAATAGAAAATTGCCTGTAAAAACAAGCCTTCCGCTTTCTCCCAGAACGGATCACTCGGTGTTGAGCCTTTTGGTGTGGTATTACTGATAAGATTGGTAATCAGCTTCACCACATCAGTTTCCTCTCTGATATAGGAAAATGGATTGTAACAGTCTGATTTATCCATCTCCAAAAGATTGATAACTTTTACATTGTACCCGTTATCCTTTAACATCTGCCCACAGCTTCTTAATATCTCTCCCTTTGGATCGGTACAGATAAAAGAACAGTTATGCGGCATCTGCATAAGATTCGGTTTTACTTCATAAAATGTCTTTCCTGCTCCGGAACCACCACAGATAAGTATATTTCCATTGAGCTTGAGTCTCCTGAAATCCAGCGACATCTTCACATTCTGGCTGAGTATCCGGTTGAAATTTTCATCCTTATCTGCAAGTATCTTGTTGACCTGCTTCGGATTTTCAAATCTTGCCGTACCAAATTCTTTGCCAGGCATATAATTTCTCTGACTGGTGTAATACATGACAATAGCCATCGCATAGATACCTAATGCAATGGCTACTGCTTTTACTGTATTTGAATTGTAATAATTGGCAAAAGGAACAGCACATACTTCATTGAATCTGTCCATAAATTCATTAAAGGCAATCCCTTCCGTCCACGCACCATTTATCAGATAACCAAGATACCCTGCTAACACTGCACCCACAAGGATGAATATCAGTGACGGCTTTTTCTTTGTTGTCTGCATAGGCTGCTACCTCGCTTTCTTTGTGGTAACAGTTTTCTTCTGTGTGGTCTTTTTCTGCTGCTTCTGCACTTTCTCGTAACGCTCCCTGACAGATAACTCCACCTTGTCGTAGTGAGTATAAAGCTCGGTTCCTTTCTGGGTTGTCACCACACGATTCTGCTCATCGTAGAGCTTATAATCCTTGGTGGAATCAAGGAAGGTAAGCATTGTCTTTCCACCATGAATCTCCATGATGTTTTCCTTACGGAGCCATACATATCTTGCCTCTTCTCCCCATGTGCCGGGAACTCTGGTCTTAACAGCATGGTCATTTTCTTCGATAATCAGCTTCTTGCTGATTGTCACATCTGACAGGTTCGCATTTTTTGATGCTGCAACTGCCCTCATTCTCTCAGCAAGGTCCTGATAGCCTCTGACACGGTTGATAAATGCATCCTTGTCCATCATGACTGTATGGGTGCCATCCTCATTTTTCTTTCCAAGCACACCGATTGTCTCAAGCTGTTTGATAACACTTTCAGCCTGCTCACCATTGATACTGAAATTCTCCTTGACCTGATCCACACTGATAGCTTTCTTTTCCATTGCAAACATTCCGACCTTTTCGATCAGTCCGTCAATAGCGGTATTAACCCTATCCCCTTCTATCGTGTGGCTTTTCTCGTTTCCCTGCTGTTTCTTCAAAAAATCCATCAGCTTGCCAAGGGATTTTTCATCTCCATTCTTCAGATAATCGTCAAATGTGGCAATCTTACCAAACTTGAGCTTCTGTATCATCATATTCACACGGGGAACTGCCTCTGTATGAAAGATTACCTCACTCAGTCCATCTTTCCTGTTACAGTCTGGAAGTACCGAATACAGGATTCCATACTTCTTTGCCATCTTTTCAACCTTTTTCATATCTTCGGTATTAAACTGCAACACCTGTAAATCGCCACCTTTTAAGATCAGCTTTCTCATGGATGTCTTGCCAAGTGACTTTTCATAATCAAGCATCCCTTTTAAGAAATCTATTGCCTTCTGCATGGCAGCAATGCCGCCGCTTCCTACCTTCATGGCAATCTCAATGCCATCATAAGCTACACGGATGATCTGCACCGCTTCCTGAATCTCTTCTGCCATTATCGCACCTCCACTTTCTCTCTGACTGTTGTTTTAAGCGTTTCTGTCTCTGTAGTACGGATTTCCTCGGCTGATACATCAATACCATAAGCAGTCAAAATATCTGCCAGATGATTGATTGCTTTCTCCTCCTCGATACGATACATTTCAAGTGCCACAAGCAGGTTTTCCACCTGTTCCACCCATGCAGGCTTCATATCATATTTAGACCTGTATGTGACCATAATCTCGTCCGACTCAGCCTTATCCGCTGAATGTGCCAAAGCTTCAATAAGAGAAATCGTGTCTTCCTTGCTGCCACTTCTGAATGCGAACTGGACAACAAAGTTTTTCTCTTCCTCTGTAAACTGATGCTCCACACCATTCATCTCTGTTACTGCTTCATTTACTACTGCTAAATTCATAAGTTCCTCCTAATCTGCCATGCTGTTTTCAAGCACAGCAATCTCAATGATCTCCTTCATCTTTTCCGCTGAAATGTTGTTGTTTATGAGCTCTACAAGCTGTGACTCAGTAAGTCCCTTTTCTATTGCACTCTTAATCTGCACAAGCTGCGCCGGAACAAGGTCTCCCGATGCAACCAGCTTTACAATGTCTGCTCTTGACTTTTTCTTAAATGACAGTCTTGCAAAAAGACTTGCCACTCCGCTGTTGCTGCTCTTTCTCACACTTCGCTCAATCGGAAGTCTCTGCACCACATTTCCAGTACCATCAACTACCGGAATCTGATAATAGACCGGAATCCCGTTTGCCACAGCCTGCATATTCTGCGGAACTGCAACTGTATCAACCATCTTTTTTTCTGCCTGTGGTACGGACTGGCTTTCCTGCGGCTCTGCCTTACTTTCTGCCTCTTTCTTATTCTCTGTGGCAACACTTATGATCTTATCTTCCAATGACTCTATTCTGTCTCCCATACGCTTTATCTCCTTATCCTTTTTCTCAATATCATCCCTGAGTCTTGCAATCGTACTGCTTGCCTTATTCAGTTCATTCTGCTGACTGTTGATAAGAGCATCCTTATCCTGGTTCTCCTTGACCAGACGCTCCCTGACTTCCTCATCATCTTTGGAAGTTTCTATTTCAGAAAGCTTCTTATTCAGGGCATCATACCTTTCATTCTGGTGATTGATTTTTTCGACCACTTCATCCATCTGGGCTACAAGACTTTTCACATACTCTAAATCCTGTGGCACCTGCTCTTTAGCTTTATTAAGCTTATCTAATACGACATCAAACATCCTGCGCATGTTTACTGCTGTATCATCTTTTTGGACTACCTCTCTGATTGCATCAATCGGCACACCTTTTTCATAGTAATCCAATGCTGTCTGCATCTTAGGTGCTGCCATCCTGCTATCTTTCAGCAGCGTTAACAACTCTTCTGATACACCCTTATGCAGACATTTTGATAACACCTTCATCTGCTCAATGTCATAACTTTTGTTAAGATACAGACCGATTTCATCATCAGTCAGTCCATATTCATAATCGCTTTTGACAAGAGCAATAACCTCACTGTCCATATGCTTATTACGAAGAATCTGTATCTTTCTCTCAATCGCCATTTCACTTAATGGCTCTCTTTTTTCTTCCATATATGCCTCCTAACCACTAAAAAAACAGCCTAACGTATCGGCTGTTCTTTTCTGTCTCTTATTGTTTCTTTGTCATACTGCTTCTCTTCTGCCGAAGCTGATACAGTAAGTTCCTTCCATATTGATCTTCCAAGGCTAAGTTCCTTTGATACCGCCCGTTCTGCCTTACAGTCTTGTGCATACTTGCTCTCATATTTCTTTCTAAGACTCTCGACCTCTTCCACACTGTATCCCTGTGCTAAAAGTTCAGTGTTAAGCCTTTCCCATGCATTGTGCTCATCTTCAAAGAAGGTATCCCCACTCTGATAACACGATTCCGCATCATTAAGCTCCCGGATTTGTTCAGCCTTGTCAAAAATATCTTTGAATCTTTCCTTAGCCTTATAGGTCTTACTCTTTTCCTTTGATGCTTCTTTCTTCTTATCCGTCAGATTATCAAGTACCGACACAAGTTCTTCCGCACTCTCAATCTTATGCCTTACCAGAAATAGATACTGCTCCTGCAGCTTATGCATCTTTCGGATATCATCCCTATACTTCCATACCTGACTGTATGGCTTCTTTTTCAGCTTTCCAATCCGGTAAAGCTTTGCATAATATCTTTTCTGCAAGCCTGACATCTTCGCCCTGTGGTATCTTTTGACATAGCACTTTACTATCGCTGCCTGTTTTTCCTCATTCTGTGACTGGTAAAAAGATAAATCTTCCTTAGCAATACGCTCCACAATAGCTTCCTGTGAATAATTCTCGCCAAGAGTCTTACATCTTCTGAATCTTGTCATCCCCTGTGGTCTGACTGCCAGATACTTTCCCTGCTTGACCTCATATCCTTTTTCCGACAGCAGCTCCAGAAATCCACTGAAATCATTTGCCTGTAAAATGCAGGCATCCAAATCTCTTTTTATCATATCTGCCCACACAAAGCTGCCTTCACGATATTCGCTCCAGTCCTTATAATTCTCATGCTGTTTCTCTTTGCTGCCATCCTCCACATCTATAATGGAAAGACCATACTCCTGACACAGCTTATTGGTAATTGGCTGGATATACTTTGCCCAGTCACCTTTCTCATAGCGATACTTTTTCCCATCCACAAAGCTTACACTGTTAAATACAATGTGTGAATGAACATGGTCTGTATTATCATGAACCACAAATACCGCTTCATAGGCATCACCAAGATATTCTGCTACAAACTTCTGTGTTATCTCAAAAGCCCTGTCCGGTTCCACCTCATCCTCTTTGAAAGAAAGAATGATATGATACCCCTGTCGCTTGTCTGTTTTTCCAAACTGCTTCTTTGTATCCATCATCTGCTCAAAAGCCATATCTGTCTGGCAGTTTATGGCTCCCACAAGTCTTCCTCCCTGCGTTTTCTCAGGATTCATCACATAATCCAGTGCCCGCTTTAAATGCCTTGCATGAAAAGAATTCCCGCTGTCCTTCATGTGAAGTATCTTACTGATTGCCAATCTTTACCACCGCCTCGCTGACAGACTGATTCAGCTTTTTCATATATGCCACAAGCTGTTCCTTATCTTTCTTGGAATACAGCTGTGCATTGCTGTTAAATACAATCTGATTGATGTTAATGCCGATACGGTTTACCTCATTAATAAGCTCTTTAAGAAGTTTCCTTACTTCCGGATAATCATTTGGTTTCTGACTGATTAGAAGCCTGATATATTCGGCTTCATTCATTCCATTAGCCTTTGCCTTATCAGAAAGCACCTTCGCTTCCTGTGGCATAAGTCTTAGTGTTTTCCTTATACAATGAACTTTATCTGCCATAGGATCACCTTCCTCTCTTACCCGTACTGTATTCTCTTACTCCTTCTGCTACTGTTACAGCAGCTTTTTCCAGTTCTTTATTACCCAGCTGGGCAATAACCCTGTCTGCAAGCTCTGTGGCAACTTCTATAAGTTCCTTACCATAACTGGTTTTATCAAACAATCTGTCCAGTCTCTTTTCATCTGCTTTCAGACTTTCATACCTGCTCTGATACTCGTTATAGTCGTTAAAATCCTTTGGATCACTCCTGTGTGCTTCCGCATCAAGTATCAGTTCATAGTTCCATTCACAGACAATATCTATAACATCATCTATCGGGTATGGTTCAATTTCACCATTCTCCTCAGCTACATCCTGCCTGTACATCTTCCCATCTGAATCTATGCCAATGGCATAATCATGTCCTTCCATATAGTTAAGCAGAATTGCAGCATCTTCTATCGAAGGGTTTAGTAAGATATCAAATGTGTCTGCCCAGGCAATAAGTTCCTCTGGTTCTGCGATTATTGTAAGTTCTTTATCCATTGCTTTCCTGCACCTCCCTTATCCGTGTTTTGTATATCTCTTCCACCCACACGCCTGTCTGAATCTCTTAGGTTTACGGCTAGATACGCATTAGAGACATCTCTGTCCTAATGCCATCTAGTTAGGGAGAAAATCTCCCTAAAACCCTCTGTTTATGAAAGTGGGGGCGCTTTTTGCCCCCACTTTGCTACTTTGGGGGCGCTTTTTGCCCCCACTTTGCTACTTTGGGGGCGCTTTCTGCCCCCATTTTGTTATTTTGGGGGCGCTTTCTGCCCCCACTTTTATTTTTACTTCAGTCCGGATTTTGTCGTGTCCAAATTGCGGGGGCACTTTTTGCCCCCACTTTGACATTTTGGGGGCGCTTTCTGCCCCCACTTTGCTGTTTTGGGGGCGCTTTCTGCCCCCACACATCAAAATCCGGTTTCTCATGCCCTGACTGGTTCATCTGCTCGCTTATTCATCCTGTTCAGATTAAGCTTTGCCGCTACAAGCCACTCGTTGTAATCCTTATATCCGGCTGGAGGCGGGCAGTCTTCTACCTCATATCCAAGCTCATAATACTTTCTCATAAGTTCAGCTGCCGCCTTCCGTCCCGGCTCATCTCCATCAAGGCAGAACCGGATGGAAGTAATCTGCGGATGTTCCCGAAGAAATGTCTCAAGCGGGGCATCTGCAAGCATTCCAAGTGCCAGCTTATTTGATTCATAATCCGTGAAGATATCAACATAACTCATAAGGTCGATTGCTGCCTCAAATACTACAAGCTCTGTACTGTTTTCATTTACCACATTAAATCCATAGTTCTTATCATTTCCTGTGACATCACACTTGAATGGCTTGCCCTGCTTATCAAACACTCCACGCATACTTGCAAATCTTGTCACTCCATTTTTATCATTTCCTTTGAAAACAACATTGTGGTAATGCCTGCTCTCATAAATCAGTCCTTCTTTTAAAAACAGATCTATGACTGCTCTGCTGATTCCTCTCTCCTGATTCAGATAGGAAATAAGATAGGAATTATCTCCTGCCGGTTCCGGTAGGACAAATGGCTTTCTCTCCTCTGCCTGCTTCTGCGATACCTGATGAACAAGAGGCTGCTTTACAGGCTTCTCAATTCTTTTGTATCCTGCGAAATCTAAAAGCCAGAACACAGCCTCTTTTACACTCATTCCACAAAATACCCGTAAGAAATCTATCTGTGAGCCGCCATTGTTGCCTTTGTCAAACTGCCTTGACCATCTGTACCAATGGCTTCTGTTATAGATACGGATGGAATCCATCTCCTTTAAAGTGTGGTATTTGCCAATCCTCTTTACTGTATACCCAAGGCTTTCAGCAACTGCACACAGGTCAACACTCTTTGCTATGGCAAGCTCTTCATCCGTAAATCTTCCATCCATGCTTTCACCTTGCCTTTCCCTGCTCTGCTACAAGCGGTGACTTGATATCAAGTGTCCGGTAATCTGTGCTTAGGGTAATCTTAGGATTATCAATCATGCCTTTTTCCCTGAAACTGAAAAATTCACGATTGTCTCCACCGACTATGATATGGTCAATGAGCGGTATTCCCATCAGTTCACACAGCTTGTTCATGCGGTCTGTCATCATCGTGTCTGCCTTGCTTGGGAATACATTTCCGGATGGATGACAATGGATTAACATCATGCTTGCAGCATTGCTTAAGATACTTGATTTAAACAGCTCTCTCGGATGTGCCATTGCCTCATTTAAAGAACCAACACTTGCAAAATGCACATTGATAGGTTTTAAATCTGACCTTAGATTGACCACACACACTACTTCCCTGTCAAACTGGCACATACAGTCTCCCATGACAGCAGCTATATCCGCCGGATTGTTAAAGGTGTGCTCCGAATAAATCGGAGCATCCTTTACAAGTCTTACCGAAACCACATCAAGCTTGAAGTCATTCTTCTTTGGCATCAGACACCGCCTCCTCTCCAGACTCGACACGGATAACAAAGTCACCTTTCTGGCTGTTTATGAGAGCAATGAGTTCTTCCATTGTAAGTTCCTGCTCCATAACTGCCTCCTATCTGGACTTTTCCTTCGCATCATATACAAGGGGAGGTTCTGCAACGATACCATCAAGTCTCTTGTTTGGTGTATCAGTTGCAAGGGTGAGTTTTCTTAAATCCTTATCATAGTGATATACCTGATTGGAAAGTCTCTCGTCCAAAGACACCTCCTGCATATTTACCTCGACTACCATCTGTGCAAGCATCTCAGGGCTTCCCATATCTGAAGATACTGCAATAACCTCATGCACGCTCGAAGGGAGAATATAAAGGTCACTCTCTAAACTCTCTGCCAGCTCATGAAGCTCATTCTCATAAAGCATGGATGCTGCACCATTGATACCCTTTTCATTGGAAATCACCCACATCGTCTGCTCTGGTGGAATCTCAGCTATCATCATCTCTGCAATCTCCTGTGGCATCCCATCCCTTGCGAACATTTCTTTCATAATGTCATTCATGCTACGAACGACAGGTGGAAAGAGTCTTCTTGTGTTTTCCACTGCACACTTAAAGAGCTGTTCCTCGCTCATTCCAAGTCTTTTCGCAAATTCATTTGTAATTTTTGAACTCTGCACCGCATCCTTATCTGCACTGATTATTACCTTATACACAATAGAAAGATCCTGGAACTCCCTGTGAGGCACCTGTTCCAAAAATGTTTTATTCTGCTCTGTATTGATGAGCTGGAATACAATCTTCTCGTTAGCATCCCTCATAATGCTGTCCACATCAACAACCAGAGCCTGCTCATATGCCCTTTCCATGAAGTCACATGCAGCCATAAGTGTTTCCTCAAGATCGCCACAGTCCTGATACTTCTTATACATGTCATTGATATAAATCGTAGGCGAAATATTCCTGCCTTCCTCTCTTAAGATGATGCCATCAAGAGTCACATTCACCTTTTCCACGGGTTCTACCACAAGCTTCATTCCTTTGAACTTCTCTGGCATATAATCCATAAACTTTTCTTTTACTACTTCCTTAAAAATCTCGTAATTCATCATATTACGGTTCCTCCTTAATCTAAAAAAGCAGGGAACATAAGTCACTGGCTTACATTCCCCGCAAGGTTAATTGTTACTGTTTATTCTTTTTCTTTCTTCCACGAAGTCCGACTCCAACACCTGTAATAAGTGCAAGTGCACCGATTCCAAGATAAAGAAGCGGATTTGCATTGTCGCCTGTCTGTGGAAGCTTAGGCTCTGTCGGTACATTGACAAGCTTAAGTGTTGTTACAACAACTTCCGGTGCATTGTCATCATATCGAAGAGTTACATCGTGAGCTGTTTCATCAAGGATATATCCGTCAGCTGCTTTTGTCTCAACTACTGTATAATGGATATCTTCCTTAAATGAACCATCCTCATTGTAAGTACAGATAGGAAGCTCCTTGCTCTCTGCATGACCATTCTTGTCAGTAGTGAGTGTATCAAGCACCTTTCCGTCCTTATCCCTTACTTCAAATACAACACCCTCGATCGGCTTTCCGGTTACTTTGTCAGTTTTCTCAATGACAATCTTACCGACTGCCTGTTCATCTTTCATGGATACCTTCTGGATTTCTGCTGTCTCCTTTACTTCAAAGGTTACATCACTTGCCACCTTATATCCATATGGTGCAGATTCCTCTCTGAGTGTGTACTTTCCGACAGGAAGTCTCTCAATCATATGAGTCTTTCCTGCCTCTGATGTCCAGCTCTCAACAAGCTTTCCATCAGCATCAATAACCGAAAGCTTTGCTCCAGGCAATTCTTTCTTGCCTGTGATATCAGTCTTTGAAATTTCTACCTTGATCGGTGCATTTTCAAATGCTGCGTCAAACTCGATAACCTTTACCTTATCTCCCTGATATGAAGCATCCACATCAAAAATCTTATCAGACTTCACATAGCCCTTTGGTGCCTCAATCTCTTTGACATAATACTGTCCAAGCGGAAGGTCAGAGGTAAATGTTACTTTGCCATCCTTTCCAGTAACACCTCTCTCAATCTGTGTATCTGCTTTGACAATGACTTTTCCATCTTTATTTACGATATCCTCTTTCGCAAATAAGCCGAATACTGCACCTTCAAGAGCATTCTTCGTCTCTGAATCAGTCTTTGTGACAGTAATCTGCACCTTCTGTCTCTCATTGGTTACATCCATTCCCGCAAATACAACCTTTGTATTCTGGTCGATATAAGAAAGGTCTGCATCAATCGGTGTATCATCCAGCACAAATCCATCTAATGTCTTTGTCTCTACAAGATAATACTTTCCAAGTGGAAGGTCATCAATTCTTGCAATGCCCTTATCGTTCGTAACAATGGTTGCTACCTTGTCACCAGCTTTGTGGTATACAGTTCCAAGTCCGTCTGCACTCACAATATCCTCTTTTGCATATACATCAAAGGTTACTCCTGCGAGACTATCCTTGAAGTAATTGAAAATGAAATCATACCAGTGTCCCTTCATAAGAGTGGTATCTGTTACAAACTCACCATCCTTGTTGATTACGATAGAACCTGTCGGAACCTCGTCCTTCATCTCGACATGCTGCACATCGCCTGTATCCTCTACTGTAAACTGAATATCGGTTGCTTTCAGGTATCCGTATGGAGCAAACTCCTCACGAAGTGTGTAAGTCTCGCCAACTACAAGCTTCTTGATTACATGAGCTTCCTTTGCATCAGATGTCCATGTGTCTACCACATTTCCATCCTTATCAAGTACAGTAAGTGTTGCACCACTAAGCTCTGCGCCACTTGTAATATCCGTCTTTGTAAATTCAAAGGTTGTCGGAGTATTTTTATACTCGCTGCTATATACAGCAGTTTTCACATCCTGTCCCTGATACTTGGTATCAAAGGTTACTACCTCTTCGTTTGTCACATATCCGGCAGGCTTTTCAATCTCTTTTGCAACATACTTTGCAAACGGATAATCCTTAACAAAAGCAATCTTTCCGTTTTCATCAGAAGTTGCTTTCTCAAGGAGTGTACCCTTTTCGATGATTACCTTGCCATCCACATTCTTGATGTCCTCATCTGCATAGAGTCCGAATACAGCACCTGCAATCGGTGTGTTGTCCTCTGAATCAAGCTTTGTCACTGACATATCAAGTTTCTGTCTGTCATTAGAGAAAGTAAGACTTTCCTTGATAACAGGTGTCTTATCATCCACATATGTGAATGTCACTTTCTGCTCATTCGGATTTAATACATAGCCGTATGGTGCTTCCACTTCCACAACTCTGTACTGTCCAAGAGGAAGATTCTTAGCTGTTGCCTTTCCATCCTTGCCTGTTGTAAGAGTTGCCACGAGGTCGCCCTTACTGTAATACTTGGTGCGGTTACCATCTGCGTCCTTCTGGTTGTCTGCTGTGAAAATATCTTCCGCTGCATACACCTTGAATACTGCTCCGGCAAGAGAGCCCTCTTTATAGACAAACTCCTTATCCTCAGAGTTTGCAAAAAGTCCGCCCTTAAATCCGTCAAGTACCTCTCCCTTCTTTTCAACAGTAAGTTCTCCTACTGCCGGGGCATCGGAATATTCCACTGTGATGATGGCATCATTGGTATCTCCATCAGTCTCAAATGCTGTGTCTGTATCAACCGAAATGTTGATATAGTTATCGTTTACCACATATCCGAATGGTGCTTTGACCTCTTCAATGCGGTAGTTACCGATTTTAAGTGCTTCCGGTAAGATTAAATCTCCATCCTCATCTGTAAAGAATGAAGTATGCTTAACCTTTGACGGATAAGTTGTGTACTGGGTTACATATTCATTCTTATCAAGGTTGAAAATCTTAAACTCAGCATTTGGTACAAGTACTGTCTGCTTTGTATCAGAATCCTTCTTGATTACACGAAGCTTTGCTGTAAACTCCCTGTCTAAGAAAACTCTCCATGTCTGAGGCTCTGTTGGATGATTCTCCTTTATCTTTACCTCAAATGGCTTGATAGTTTTCATGTTGTGAGGAGTCTTTGATTCAACTACCACATAAGTTCCATAAGGAATTGCAATGGAAACTGCATGTCCCTTGTCATCGGATGTGATTGTTGTTGCACCGTTTTCTCCGATTATTACAGGTGTTGCCTTATCAAAGTCATAGCTTCCATCTTCCTTTACAGGTAAAGATGATTTTAAATAAGCTGTAAACTCTGCTCCTGCAAGAAGTCCTGCTTCGGTGTCATCGCCATTGTCCGATACCTTGATGAGCTGGAATGGCTGCTTGATGACCTGCTCTGCTGATGTTGTGCTTCTTGATACCTCTGCTACAAGGTCTTCCTCATAGTCGCATACTACATCGTGCTCCTCTTCGTCTAAAAGATACCCCTCTGATGGAGTGATTTCTTTCACATAATAGTTTCCAAGGTAAAGGTTACTGACCTCTGCTTCCCCATTCTTATCTGTTGTAAGTGTTGCTACAAGATCTCCTGCCTTGAATACGACTCCTGTTGCTCCGTCCGGATGCACGATATCGTTTCTCACATAAAGACCATAAACTGCACCTTCAAGGCTTGCATCACCCTGTGGAACTGCTTTGCCCGATTCCTTATCTACCTTGTAAATATGAATCTTTGCTGTGGTTCTGTCATTCTTAAATGTGTGGCTGAATGTTGCCTTTGCCTGTGTTTCAGGCAATACATTGAAGTTGAAACTATACACATCAGACTGGTTTCTGATATAAGCGTATGGTGCCTGTGTCTCTGAGATATAATATCCGTTTGAAATAGGTAGATCCACGCTGTAGCTTGCACTTCCGTCCTCACCTGTAGTTACTGTCTCAAGGGCTGTACCCTTTGTTACAATGACCTGTCCTGCATAGTTCTTGATGTCGTTTCCTGCGTAAAGTGTGTACTTACCGCCATCAAGAGGATTTTCTGTATCAGAATCTTTCTTTACTACAGATACATCCGCTTTCTGTCTGGTGTTCTCAACAGTAGTTGACTCATACTGTACTGTAACAGTCTGGTCCTTATACTCAATCTTTACAGTCTGTGGTGTTGTATTGATGGTATATCCGTCAATGCTCTTAATCTCTGTTACCACATAGGTTCCAAGATGAAGGTCAGATAATACCACCTGTCCATCAGTTCCTGTTGTAAGGCTTTCTGCCACAACATCGCCAGCACTATACACCTTTGTACCATCTGCCTTATAGATATCTGCTCCGGCAGTTACCTTAAAGGTTGCTCCGGAAAGCTTCTTTTTCTCATAAGTGAAATTGCTTCCATTCCATGAGCTAAGCACCTCACCCTCTTTATAGATTGTGATTGCTCCAAGCTGCTCTTTATCTGTTGCAGAGATTCCCGTTGTCTGTCCTGCTTTTACAGTAAGTGTATGAACTGTACCGGAAAGGACATATCCCTTTGGTGCGGTAATCTCTTTTACATAATAAGTGCCTGCGACAAGTGCAGCTGACTTTGCATATCCGTTTCCATCTGTTGTCATGGTCTGTACTCTGTTTGTGCATCCGCTGTCAGAATAGATTCCATAAACTGCACCGGAAAGCTTCACTCCGCTTGACTCATCTGTCTTTGTAAGCTCACCATATCCGATGTTCTCTGTCTTGACCTTGATATAGGCTTTGACAGGATCTGCTGTCGGTCTTTCAGAAATAAACTCCTGATATCCGCTCTTTCCTGTAAGCCAGAATACACAGCTTGATGTTGTCTCAACCTTGCCAGCATTGGATGTGAATGTTCCTGTTGTAGCTGTAGTATTCACGCTCGTTGAAGAGATTGTAATACTGTTGCCATTCTTATCAACAGAATATCCGCTGATGCCAAAATCAAAGTCTGATAAGACACCATTGCTGTCAGATAATGTTGTTTCAAATCTCTGACTTCCCTCATTCCACTTTAATTCATAAGTTGGTGCCTCACTGGTTCTGCGTGATGCAAAACTTGGAAGTGTTGCATTGTAGGAGCTGCTGATATTGTCCCTGAGTCTCTCATAATAGCTGTATGAAGAATCAGGACTTGGTGCTGTGTTACAGAGCTTTCTTGCTGCCGAATCACCACTTCCGGTTCCAAAGATATCTGCTACAATAACCCATACCATTGCCTGAGTTGCGATATACTCATCACACTGGCTGTTGCTTGGTGCCGCCTTTTGTGTACTGTTAAACCCATAATAAAGGCAGTAACTTAAAAGCTTTCTCTGCTGTGCTGACATTGATGTGCTCGTATCATCGTAGCTGTTCATAAGCTGACCGCCATCTGCTCTTAATCCGAAATTCATACAATATGCAGAATTTCCGTCAAGAATTGAATACAGAATCTTGCCATGATTATATCCGGGCTTCAGCTCACTTACTTCTCCGGAATTTTTGACTGACGCATTCCAGAACGCAATATTTGCCTGCGGACTGGCTGCAAATGCTGTTGTTCCATTCGTAAAAAGTGTTCCAACCAGTGTGAGCATAGCCATAAATCCTGCCATAAAACGCTTTAGTTTCTGTTTCATGTGCTCTTTCCTCCTTAAATCTCAATTAGTTCAGAGCCTATTCGCAAAATTGCCTACTGCAATTTTTGCTCATGTGGCGTATCCGCCAAATAAAATTTCAAAATCAGTCTTAGAAATGCAAGCATTTCACAACCGATTTATGAAATTTTGCTTGGCTCTGAACGGGTACAAAAAAGAAAGACATAAGTTTATGGCTTACATCTTTCTTCCTTCTGCTTCTATTCGTTTTTATTTATCTGTGACATCGAAACTCGTAATAGTCTGTGCCGCCTGTCGTGTAAACTCCATCATAACTGATGTAGAATACCGGATCTGTTTCCAAAAGTAACATACTTGCAATATATTCTGCGATTGCATCCTCAGATGATAACCGCTGTCCATCAATGGTACTTGCTTTGTTGAGGTCTGTCTCTACAAACACACTATAATAAGAGCCTTCCATACCATCGTAAGGATAATACTCATTGTACTCTTCCTGCGTGATACTGCCGTCATTCAAATGATTCTGTAAATTCTGCTGTGTGGTAATCATCCCTCCTGCCTGACACTTTGCTGTTGCAAGTGACACAACATTCTGTGGACTGTACGCCACGGATGCAGGCTGTGGATTGCTCACATTGTCTTTCGGACTGTCTGTAGTCTGACCACCATAACCTGCATTACTCTGATTTCCACCAGCTTCCTTATTACCACTTGCAGGAGCTTTCTGTTCCGGCTCGTCATTCTGCTCTGACTTTTCTTTCTGCTTTGAAGCAGTTTCATTATCAGCAGACCGGTTATCTTCCTTATCAGTCTTCTCTCCTGAATCTTTAACCTCGGCAATATCTTTCTCTGTCTCTTCACTTCCAGCTTCGGTTGTGACCTCTGTGACAGCTTCCGTTGCCATTTCTGCTTCTTCAGTTGGCTTTACGCTTTCCGTCTGTTTCTCTGTCTGATTATCAGCCTTTTCCTTACCACCATTACAGGCAGCCATTGAAAAGACCAGTACTGCGGATAATAAGATAATACTTATCTTCTTCATAGTAATCACCCATCCCTTCTCCTCAAGAGGGACGGGCTTTGTGTTCCGTGCCATCCACCCTTGCAGTGAACTATTTATCTGTAATGCACGGGACACATAGGACTGTCCCGTATTCTGTGCATCTTAAACTCCTTTCATTATACCAGCTCTCTTATTTTAAAGAAATACTGCATAAGTCGTCTGTTTTTCTTATAATTCAAGAATAAACCCTTTGCCTGCATATATGCTCACCTCCTCTCAGAATGTGCCCATTCTTACGAATGAAAGAAATACCCTTGCCACCATAGCGAATAGAAGAAGAATTATTCTGGCAAGTCCTAAGACCAGCTTCAAAGCTCCAAGAATTAACCTTAATATCCACTTGAGTATCTCTAAAATTACTGTTCCTACGGCTCCCATAACTCTTCTCATAATAATCAGTCTCCTTTCGACATCCATCCCATTGCAAGTCCTGCAACATCTGCATCGTCCATAACATCTTCTGTAAGTTCTTGTGTTTCACTATTGGCTGCCTGCATTATTACCGGCTGACCAACATTCATCCCGGATATCACTCCGCCTAACAGCCTTATGACCTCTTTCCTAGCCTCATTGGTTGCTGCTTCAATGACTTCTTCCTTAATGTCATCAATATCTCCTGACCGGATATATTCAGCCCTCTCTTTTTCCTTCTTCTTGATAACAAAGGTTTCTTTTCCATAATTATCAATGTAAAACTGAATCGCATCTATGATGAACTGGTTCTTAGATTTGAAAATCTTCGGATCAAGGTTCTGAATCACATCATTGATTTTCACATGCTGCGGATTGCTCATGTTGAGGCGGACAGAAGTTTTTACTTCATATTCAAGTCTTCTTCCCATCATCTGCCTCCTTATGATAATCGCTTAGTGCTTTTAAGTCCCATTGTGGCAAGCTGCTCATATCCCCTTGCATTTGCCTTTACATCAAGGTTATAGGAAATGTTCTTGGCATCGTGACTACCAAAATTCTTCATCACAACTGCCCCGCCACCGACAAATACAATCGGTGTAGTCTTTAAGTTATACCCAAACTCACGGATTGAGTTATATACCTTATCAACAAAATCCTCTATCTCTGCCTTGATAATGGCAAAGTATTCATCATCAATATCTGACCTGCCATATCGCATGATGTTCTGTATCTCTGACTCGTCTACCTCTCCGTTAAGTTGTCTTACACACTGTTCATTGATAGAACGCATACAGGTAATAAGACCTTTTGGTATCGTCACGCACTTTGATTCATCCGGTGACTTGTTGATTACCGGCATAATGTCGATTGTCCAGCTACCGATATCTACTATCAGCGTTTTCTTTGCCATTGTAGGAATCTTGTCCACTACTGCTGCATAACACTGAGGGAATACTGCCACATCATCAATTTCAATATAATACGGCTCATTCTCATATTTGAAGCTTACACGCTTATTCTTTGTCAGGTACTTGATAAAGTCATTCTTCTCAGCTCCAAATCTTGTAAGTGGAAGTCCTACAGCAAGAAATACCTTTGCCTCTGCAAGACCTCTTCTTTTAAGTTCCTTAGCAACTGCTGCAAGAGTGAGAAGATAAAAGCTGTCATCTTCGACCTTGGTATCCTTTACTTCCTGCCTCACAGTTCCAACCTTATAGAACTTTCCTTCATACTCAAGTACATCACCGAAAAGTGCCGGAGTTGTTGTAATCTCCTTAACACCTGTGACAAATACCTGAGAGATTGTTTTCATCATTGACCAGCCATGATCAATGCCGATTACTTCTAACTTGTTATTCATGTTCCTTTCACTCCTTTTCTGTATTGTCTGCATTATTGTTTTGCAAAATTTCATATAATTACCCACACCCTTTCAAGTGCTCGGTTTTGTCAGATGCAGGAATATCATCTGACCTGCCATAAAAATGCTTTCTCATTAATTCCTCATACAGTTCATCACTCTCTGCCTTAACTTTCATAAGACAGTAGAGAACCACTGTACTAATAATGATTACGAACCAAATTAACACCTTGCCCATTCGACCACTCCTCTCAAATAAAAAGAGGACCAAATCAGCTGATGGAATATTCCATCTCAAGTGCTAATTTAGTCCTCACTAAATGTTTTTGATATAAAATTGTACCTAAACTAAGCACACAGATTCACTCTCAGACTGATTGCGGACATCTGTGATACTGACTTGGATTTTCGGTTTAATATTGCAGCGCTGCCCTATCTTTACCGCTAAAATGGTATAAAAATAAGGACTAAATTAGGCATAACCCCTTGATTTTACTGGGTTTCATCTAACTTGGTCCTATTATAACTCAAACACCACGTTCCCATTTACTAACTGTTTTATCCGACACAAACAACTTATCTGCTAAGTCCTTTTGTGTCATTTGTTTTTCTTTTCGCACTTCGGCTAAAAAGTGTCCGAATTTTTCATTGTTGATTTGATACATTTGTGCCACCTCCTATCGTTATTTTAACCATTTACGATAAGGTAGGCAATCTACTAACGGGAGAGTACCGCTATTTTTCTAACCTATGAGGAGAATTTTTATTTTTTCGGCTGTCCCTGCGGTGTAGGGGACTGTGGACTGCCTGCGTTCTGATTGCCTTTGTTCTTCAACACAATATCCTCTGCCTTTACATACCAGTCCACATCTGCACCCGTATAGGTTTTTCGTGATACCGTATCAGCTACGGGATTGACAAGCTCCACAACTGCATTGTACGGAAATTCCCTTAATGGTACTTCTGGCGGTACATACACGGGGATAATGCCACCATGCAGACTGCACTTCAAATCATAAATACGCTTTTTAATCTGGGTACTCTGTGTCCCGTCCTCATTCTGTAAGAACACATCACGCACGGAAAACTGGTTACTCCCAGATAATACGGCAAGGTCGCCGTCCTCGGTAATCTGTGTAAGGTATAAGCCTTTTATCTGTTCGGACTTATCGCCAGCCTGCATATATAAACTGTCGCCAGATACTTTGTATGCGTCCGCTAATTTTGTGATGTAATGAGTTGCCCCGTCGCTGTCTGTTTCAGCGATTGTCTTTGTAACCCATGTACGAGTAGCTTCGGCAGGGAGATTGTCTTTAGTATAGAAGCCTGCATAATACTTCCATGTAAATTCCGCACCTGCTAAAGAAGCGTTCCCTTGCGGATTGTCTTTCTGTGTTTCCATATCAATCTTGAAAAGCTCAATCAAAGTGTCCGTTACTTTTGGTGTATCTGATACTTTCAAGGTCGCTTCTGCAAGTTCTTCGTCAAGTACATGGATTTCTGTACCGCACACATCGAATATTGTATATTCACTTTCGTAATCGTCCCATACAATCAATTTCTCAACAACAATCTCTGGAAGCTCACAAAAGGATACTTCCTTTGCCTGTCGTCTGGCTAATTCCTTGCGGTAGTTACGGACAATGCCTTTCACAACCTTTTTGAGCTTACAGTCAAACTGACATTGTATTGTCTTTTGGAAGTCTGATGGTTTCAAAATCACACCCCCCTTTCGCTATGAAGTGAAAAGTATGTATCCCTCTTTCCGCACCATATCTGTACGGCAAGGTGTGATTTGTTGCAGGATTGAAAAAGTTTTTGTAAATATGAAAACAGCCTATTTGCATCAATAACAGATAGACTGTTTTTAAAACATCTGATATATGAGTTTTTGCTTCTTGTTTTCTCTGTTTTCCTATACAGATTCTTCAACATTTATTTGTTGATCTGCTCCGCAGGCAACAAATAAGAGCCGACTATCCTTATTTCTTTATCGTAAATTTACTTGTTACACAGTAATAAAAAAAGCCAATAGTTTGTAACTGGACTTTACAAACTATTGACTTTACATTTTGATGTCCACTCTTCAATGAATTATCATACGAATATATCTTCAATACTTTATAATT
>OATK01001042.1_pt1 | contig 20026 bp, 18 predicted proteins | sample 1516611 | NCBI WGS metagenome assembly OATK01 (sample SAMEA2579947, study PRJEB22360) | human gut metagenome | biome: human gut; feature: human-associated habitat; material: faeces | place: Denmark | collected 2008/2010 | reverse complement strand
GAGCGAAAGAGCTTCCTTTTTGCGTACCGAGATTCGGTACATGTAGAAACACTCTTTTCTTTGGAAAAGTTCATATAGATTCAGAAAGTGGAAAAGGAGTCCAGAAATGGGCTTCTTTTTTGCGTCATAGAAAGGTGGAAGCGTTATGACGGATACAGGATGACAGGACTAGAATCATCAATAAAGAATAAAGAAGGAGGATACAAGAAAGACGATGAAAGACAAATTGAAACGATGGATTTCGCTGTTTTTAATCTGTGTGTTCTGTTTTTCGTCTACAGTAGCCGCAGCAGCGGTTGAAGATGGAACCGCCGAGGAACAGAAGCGAGAACAGAGAGCAGAAGAAATTTTAAAGATGGATGAGAAGGTAGGAAATATTCTACAGAAAGTTGGTGTTGGGCTAGCAGAAGAATCTGACAGTGGTGAAAAAGCAATGGCTCAGATACCGAAAGAAACTATTTATACACAGGTACTGAAAAAAAATATCGGAGCAATTGATGTGATTGATTACAATGACCCAAGTTGGCCAAGCTTGGGTCATTGGAATGAGGGACTGCTTGGTTCCGGCACAGGAGAGCAGTTATACTGTGCAAATCCCGATATCAGTTTTAAAGAAGGATATAAGACATCGGTAGATGCAAGGAATTATTATGGTCAGAAAACAATTCAGATGATTGCAGCGATGTTCTATTATTATGACCATTATATGTGCAGCGGAATCAATAACAATTACGATTATCTGTTGAAGCAATGTGCTGTTTGGTGGATATTGAATACGGCTCATGGGTGGTATAAAGATGGAGTGCATATTGAAACTGGAAACGGTGTACACTGCAACTCAGGACACTGGGTGTCAGCTCATAAAGAGGAATATTACATGAATGGAATCGCATGGGCAGAGAAAAATTATCAATACTTTACAGATGCCTATGGGGTCATTTACGAAGGAGAAGGACAGCCAATTAGCAAATGGGGAGGAAACTATACACCGACCGGAACTGCAAAGCTGAAAAAGGAATCGGCAAACCCAGAGCTGACAAATGGAAATCCTTGCTATTCGTTAGCCGGAGCAGAATTTGGGGTATATAGTAGTGCATCTCTTTCCGGGGCATCCAGAGTGGGAACATTCACAACAGATGCAAATGGAGATTCTAACACATTGACATTAAATGCAGGTGACTATTATGTGAGGGAACTAAAAGCACCACCTGGATATGCACTTGATCTAAATACAAAAAAAATAACAGTAACACCAGGAAAGACTACGACAGTAAAGTTTGCAGATCTTCCGCAGATGGACCCGGTTGGAATCCTGCTAGGGAAAGTAGATGCAGAGACGAACCAGAATAAACCACAGGGGAGTGCAACACTACAGGGAGCACAGTTCACCGTGAAATATTATGCTGGCTTGTGGGCACCCAACGTAGATCCGGCAACACTTGGACAGATGCCAGTTCGTACTTGGGTATTTGAAACTGATGAAGATGGATATTGTATATATGGAGTAGAAAGTTTTGTATCAGGAGATGCTCTTTTTTTCAGTCCTAGTGGAGTTCCATCAATCCAAATTGGAACATTAACCATACAAGAAACAAAAGCACCAGAGGGGTACTTGCTTAATCCGGAAATCTTTGTAAGGCAGATTACAACAGAAGGGAATGCAGAGTGGGTGAATACCTATAACCGACCTGTGATTCCAGAAAATATCCTAAAACTAGATCTAGTGAAGAAACAGGAAGGAACGGATATTGTTATTCCGGGAGCGAAGTTTGAACATACGAAGCCAGACGGAACAAAGGAAACTGTTGTAACGGATGAAAATGGGGAGCTGACGTTAAAAGGTTTGCAGTATGGCAGACACCGCATCGCAGAGATTGAAGTCATGGATGGATATGAGATTAATGAGGTCATTATTGAGTTTACCGTTAGGGCGGATAACACTATCCAGAACAATACGAAGACATCGCTTTGGCAGCCGAGGGTAGATTTTGATGTAACAGATGAGGGAAATATTTTCATACTGATGGAAGACCGACTGTCTCCATTTGAGTTAGTCATTCACAAGGAAAATAACCGCGATAAGACACTTTCAGGGGCTGAGTTCAGTCTGTATTCCGACAAGGCATGTCAAAAGCGGGTGGCAAAGGGAACGACAGATGAAAAAGGGATTTTAAGATTGGAAAAATTTGAAACAGGGAAGACTTACTATCTTCGGGAGACAAAAGCGCCGAAAGGGTATCGTCTGCCATTGGATTCTGAAGGCAATCCGGTTACATACGAAATCCGCACAGAAAGCACGCCTGTAAAGGATGAGTTTATCTTTTATGTAAACGGAAAGGCATTTACAACCGATTTTGATCCAGAAGGGATGTTCTACGTATCTGGCTCAAAAGCCAATCGAGAAGCGCATATGACAATTGAGAATCAAATTCAGATGAAACTGCCGGAAACAGGTTCATCCACAACGATGTTGCTGATGATTGGAGCAGTGATATCAGGAGTGGCAGCAATGTTTTGTATGAAAAAGAGAAAAGTGATGAAATAGCAGGAGGAGACAGAAAATGAAAAAAAGAATGAAAAAACTTGTGGGAATGCTTGCAATGATGGCAGTGTTTGCAACGGCTGTGCCACATATTGCAGAGGCAAAGACAGTTACAACGACATCGGAAGGAGTGGCGGACTTTGGGTTTCCGGGAGATTTGGAAATGACGATTCATGGAAATGAAGGGCAGGAGTTAAAGGGGAAAGAGTTTAATCTGTATTGCCTGCTCTATGTGGATAATGCAGAGGGAGGTGAGTCAGTCAATTACAGAATCAATAAAACGTTTGAGGATGCAATGCAGACGGTTGTAGGAAAGAAATTGTCAAAAACACCGGGAAAAGTAACAGAATATGAAATCATCGACTATATCCAATCGCTGAATGAGAACCAGGTGGAAGGCTCCCAGACCCCTCAGACAGAGGAAGGAAGATACAGTGATTACCGCTATTTTGTAGAAGAGCTGCGTGATGAGATTGTAAAAGAAAAAGTATCAGGTGATACGGTAAAAGTAACTGGAACTACAAAAGATAATTCAATTGAAGTTACGGGATTAAGAAATGGATATTATCTTATTGATGAGACAAGCGAAGTGGGGGGAACACATTCGGCGGGTTCCCTGTGTATGGTAAACACAGCGAATCCAGAGGCGGATATTCATATTAAATCAGATTATCCGGCTGTAACAAAAAAGATTCAGGAAGATGATAATAGGGATGATATTGGAAATGAGGGATGGAATGATATCGGCGATTATGAAATCGGGCAGACTGTACCATACCGTTACGAATCCAACATTCCAAATATGAACGGTTATGACACTTATTATTATGCGTGGCACGATGTGATGGATGAAGCGCTGACCTTCAATCCAGATTCTGTCGGTATCAAGATTTATGCAACATCCAGCTCTCAGTCTAAAAGCTATGCACTTGGAGAGGATGAATTTAAAGTCGTGACAAATCCGGGAGATGGGGAGACATTCAAGGTAGAGATTCAGGATATTAAGAAGATTGTTGACCGTGAGTTCAACCGTAAGAATGCACAGAATGAAAATGTGTATGGGCAAAAAGTTGTGCTGACTTATCATGCGACGCTGAACGATAAGGCGGCGGAAGATACCGGACGTCCGGGATTTGAAAATGATGTCCGTTTAGAATTTTCTAATGATGCAGACCATGATGGAGATGGAAGTACTGGATATACCCCATGGGATACGGTTGTCTGCTTTACATATAAGCTCAATGTGCTAAAGACGAATAATCATGACTTGAAGCTGGAGGGAGCAAAATTCCGTTTGTATTCCGATCCAGAATTAAAACATGAAGTATATGTGAAAAAGACAGAAAACGGATACAACGTAATCAATCGTGACAGTGTAGGGGGAACAGATCACACTGGAGGAGAACAGCCGACAGATGCGGTGGAGATGGTTTCTAACGCAGAAGGAACATTTACTATCTATGGTTTAGACAGCGGAATATACTATCTGAAAGAAACAAAAGCGCCTGTTGGATACCGTCCTCTGCTGGATCCGATTGTATTGAATTTGGAGGCAACGTTCACGGATGGAAGAAACATCTATGTGAAAGGGGACGGCGCTACAGATAAGACGCTGCAGAAATTTGAAGCAACTGCACATATTAAAGAGTTCCTAAACGGAGTATACAAGGAATCCGACGTAGATCTGACAACAGATATCAAAGATGGTTCTGCAAATCTAACAGTCGTTAATACGGTTGGAAAGAAACTTCCGGTAACTGGTTCTTCCGCTACGCTGATCCTGATCGGTGCAGGAATCGTGATTGTGACAGGTTCCGCAGCTTATATGAGTAGAAAAAGAAAACACAGCAAGAAATAGCAGAAAGGAAGCAGAGGTGATGGAATGAAGAAAACGGTAATTGTCTGGCTGTGCTTTACAGTCGGGCTTCTGCTCTGCTCTTATCCGCTTATCAGCAGTGTAGTGGAGCATCACCGCCAACAGCAGGCGATTACGACCTATGAAAATGCGGTGAAAGATGCGGAAAATCCCGAACAGATTCTTTCGGATGCAGTGGAATACAATGAGATGCTCGCACAGACAAACGGAGCAATTGTAGGAGACTTGCAGGAGACGGTACTTGCAGAAGAAAATTATGAAAAACTGTTGAATGTTTCAGATACCGGGATTATGGGGACAATCGAGATTCCAAAGATCCAGGTCGACCTTCCGATTTATCATGGGACGGAGGACGAGGTATTGGTCAATGGTATTGGGCATCTGGAAGGAACCGCCCTTCCGGTTGGAGGGGAAGGAACGAGATGTGTGTTGACTGGACACAGGGGACTTCCAAATTCCAAATTGTTTACGAGGTTAGACGAGCTGGAAAAAGGTGATTTGTTTTTTCTCAATATTTGTAACGAAACATTGGCCTATCGGGTATGTGAGATAGAGGTAATCAAGCCGGAGGAGGTGGAGGCATTAGAACCTGTAAAAGGCGCAGATCAGGTGTCGCTAGTCACATGTACTCCCTACGGACTGAACACACATCGGATGATTGTGACAGGAGAGCGGATTGCCTATCAGGAAGGACAGAAACAGGCGCTGGAAGCGGTTCTTCCATCCATGCGGGAACTGCTTTTTACAGCGCTTCCATTTCTGTTTCTTGCAGTCGTGGTCATACCAAAAGTGAAAGAGAGGATAAAAGATGGAAAAAAGAAGAAAAAGAATGACAAAAGCATGTCTTCTGACTATGCTGGCAGTCAGCGTGACAGGGATGCATAGTCTTGCGACGGAGGGAGACACTCCTTTCGTTCCGCAGACGGAACAGGAAAATGTAACAGAGGAACAGGGAAGTATCCATATTAAGCTGACAGATGGTGCAGCGGGGACAAATAAACAGAATGTGGTATTTTCCTATGCAAAGGTTGCTGACTGGAACGATGGGACTTACGAAGTGACTGAGCAATTCAGCACTTCCGGGGTTGATTTGGAACAGATTGAGACAGCGGTGCAGATGGAAGAAGCGGCGTTTGAATTTGCAGCCATTATGAAAGAAGAGGATGGCAGTGCAGTGACAGATGAACAAGGGGAGACGGAGATTTCAGGATTAAAAACAGGTGTCTATCTGCTTACTGTGAAGGATCAGGCGGATTATGAGGAAATCGTTCCGTTTTTAGTTGCAATTCCGACATGGAACGAGTATAGCAAGGAGATGTTGTATGACATTGAAGTGTTACCGAAGCACACACCAATACCAAAAGAACCGAAAGAGAGTGTTAAAACAGGGGATAGCAGTCACGGAGTGATTTATGGAAGCCTTGTGGGACTTGCTGTTACTGGGAGCGTGCTGATTTTCCGGTTTCGAAAGAAATCTCAAGGAATTTGAACAATAGCAACCCTGAAAAGAAAACATATCAGGGCATGGGGAATGCCATGCCAGGATTATTAAAGAAAGGAGAGACCAGATGGACTCAGAAGGAACTAGAGAAGCGATGATGGTAGCATTGCATCTGATGGAATTGTTAGAAAAAATATTCGGTTTTTCCATCGGGAAAACGGAAAAAGCAGTCGGTGTTACCGGACGCGGGATTGGAAAGGGAATCCGGTATGTATATAGCCTGTATAACAGTGACCGTATGTTGGAGGGCGGTGAACGGACATTCCAGCAGATTGTCAGAAATAAAGGAAGCCTTGATATGGCGGTCACCACTGTACATATTGAAGACTGGAATTCCAAAGAAGGGCTTGCATTCCGAAAATATCTAGATAATCGAAATGTGCAGTACGTCCTTTTGGATGATGTGACGAAAGGAGACAATAAGGTACAGTTTATGTACCATGCGTCCGATGCAGAAAAAATTAACAGTATTCTAAGAGACTATGGGAAAGTGAAGTATGAGGATGCAGTTCCAGCAGCAGATGCTTATGATGCATTGAATGCAGAACAGAAGGCAGAAGTAAACAGACAGTTTGAAGAACGAGCACTGAGTGTTAGTGTTCCGGCTTATCAGAATGAGGTTTCGTCTGTATATGCACAAATTGGACAGACAGAAAAAAAAAGAGACTATGTGCAGAGCATAAGAAAGGAAATATTTGAAGAAATTTCTATCCCGGAGCAATATGTAAAGCTTGATACAGACAGAAATATCGCATTCATACGATGCGGGGAGAAGGGATATGTGATTCCACTTTCACAGATACAGAGGGAAGGTGTTGGAAATGAGCAGGGACAAACAGAAATGAAGATTCGGTGCAGAATCTCTAAAACAGGAAGATATTTGGAATTCCATGATGGAGTTCCAAGAAGTATCCAGGGCGAAGAGTTAATGAAGGAGCTCAAGAAGCTTGGAAATAATCTTCAAAGAACAGAGCGAAGCATGAAAAACAGAACAAGAGTATTAGAAATGAAAGGAAAGAAAAGATAATGAGAAAAGTATTTGAAAAAGAAAGAGAAAATGAAACAAAAGAAGTAAAAGTAGCAGAAAATAGGAAAATCGGAAGAAAAAGATTCGATAAAATAGTCATTGCCATGATGATTTTAATACAAGCAGGAAGCTCAATGACTACATATGCTGCTGGATTTACAACAGGTGTGCCAGAACTAGATACGGCAATTCAGGGTATCACTACAATTTTAGGTGGAATCGTTACAGGATATGGAATCATGAAATTAATTAATGGAGTAAAAGCATGGTCCGATGCCAATGAAGAAATGGATGCGGCGAGAAAGAGTCAGGGAATGCAGACGATTATCTCTGGTGCAATCTGTGTTATGGTGCTTCCAATTTTAAAAATTTTAGGTTTTACACTGTAGTTTAGCGAGGAGAGTGGAAAGTATGAATGTACAGGCAGAATTTTATCCTCTCCATGTAACAGAAGAGGAGAAACAAAAAACACATGTATGGGGTGTTGCCAATGTGATTGCGGAGGGAATACATATTATGAATATTCGAGCAATCAATTACTTGATGGAAGGCGGACAGTGGGGACATTTCTTTTCCTATCCGCAGATCAAGGTGGGAGAAAAGTATCAGGAAGTTTTAAAACTCAGTAAGGTACAAAAAATGGAAATTGAGACAGAGATTCAAAAAAGTATAAAGGAATCGCTCCTTCGAGAAATGCCGGAGATACAAGTCACTTCTGTGACAATTGTGGAAAAGAGCAAACCGCTGGTAGCTGTGGCGAGCATAAAGGTCAATCAAATTCAGATTGATCATGTCCGTTTGTTTTTGAAAGAGGGTCAGTATTTCTTAAAAATGCCTCAGTATGAGAAAAATGGGGAATGGAAACCGCTGATTCAGATAGAAAATGCACAGTTTACAATTCCAGAGATCCAGCGCTGTGTGAAAGAGGCGTACGAAGAAAAAGTGGGAGAGTGGGTTGTAGAGCGTCAGGAGAGAGAGCGGCAGCGAGAGAAACAGGTGAGAGGAAAAACGATATGTTAGATGGAATTATTTCTTCAATTTTTGGAACGGATAATGTGCTGTATGAATTTATTAATGTAGTCTGCTCCATATGGAACGGTTTTATGGATGCAGCATGGGCTCTGGTCTCCAAAACACCAGCAGAAGTTAGTCCAGATGGGTGGAATATTGCAAATGGAAGTCTAATGGATTTATTTATGATTGTAGGTGCATCGCTTTTAATGATTTTCTTTCTGATTGGTTATATACAAAACGCATTGGATCTGAGAGATGAGCTTACTTATGAAAAAGTAGCAGCATTGATATTTCAATTGGTTGTTATAGAAGTAATTTTTTTACAGGTAACACGATGGATTCCATCTATGTGCAATGCTGCAAAGGGTTTGGTGAGAAAGGTGCAGCTTCTTGGGGGAGCTGCAAGCTCCCTCCATCTGAGTGCGGACAGCATGTCAGACATTCCGTGGGAAGATATGGGACTTTTGACAATTACGGTAGGACTGCTGGTAGGACTTTTGGCGTTTATCGTAGCGTGTGTATGCGGTGCAATCATTATTTGGTGTCTTTTGGGGAGAGTTTTTAAAATATATATTTTAATTCCAATTGCAGCGGTTCCGCTTAGCACCCTTGCTGGCGGTTCTAGAGTGCAAAGACCAGCTGTCAATTGGATCAGAGAATTTCTGATTGAAGTGTTTGAGGTTGTTGTCATTGCATTAGTGCTGGTGATAGGTGCGAGTTTTATTCCAAGCAACCCACTAGCATCTTTCTTTCATTTTTCAGATGACAGCACATTAGCAAAGACTTGTCTTGGTCTGTTTATGATGATGCTGAATATGGGCATGGTGACAGGAGCGGTCAAAGGTAGCGAGGCGATGTTGAGAAGAGTATTTGGTGCATAGGAGGAAGAATATGGAAATTGTGCTTAATAAAGATTTTACAAAGTATAAAAAAGAAACATGGAAAGGATTGTCAAAGAAAGAGCTCTTATTTGGATTGTTTCTATCTGTGGTTGCGATTGGATGTATGTTTTTTTGTGTATTTCTCTGTAAGGTACCACTTACACTAGCGGTGTTGATGGTGCTCCCTTTGGGCGTATTGGCGACATTGGTCGTATTTTACAGACCCGACCAAATGAGTTTTTTGAAGTATTTGCAAAATAATGGAAGACATTTATTGCTCTATCGAGCAATGTATGATGAAGACAGGAACTATGGAAGAAAAGAGGAGGCAGGAAAGAAACATGGGAAAAAACAAGAATAGTATATTAAGAAGTATTTTTGCACAGAGGGAAGCATTCCGAAGCTGTAAGAAACTACAAGAGCCGATCTATGAAGTGCCCGATTCTTTACAGAAAAGTATTCCAATATCAAGAATCCATCAAAATGGCGTATTTGAATTGGAAGCGGGCAAACAGGAAAAGACTTATGACAAACTATATATTTTTTCAGATATGAACTATTCGGATAAAGATGATAGGGAAAAGGAAAAAATCATTTTGGATTCCTGTGAACTATTGAATATGTTTCAGACAGGCTTTCAGTTCAAGCTCTGTAATTTTCCACAGACAGAATCTTTTAAAAAGAATCTGTATTTAGAGTTAGATGGAAGAACCGGATATGAGCTGGAACTTGCAAAGACATATAACGAAATTTTTGAGAAACAGATTATGGAAGGATCAAACGGACTTTCGACAGTACGTATGCTGATTGTAACGTGTCAAAAGGAAAGTTTTGATGATGCAATTGCTTTTTTTGGGAGCATGGAGGCAGAGCTGGAAGAAAAATTTCGTCAAATTGAATCAGGAATCATTCCACTGAATGCAGAGGAAAGGCTGCGATACCTTTATTATATGTACAATATGGAAAAGATTGATGAATTTCAATTGAACTGGAGCGGACTTACGGTAAAGAGTGACTGGAAAAATGACATCTGTGGAGATCCATTTCAAGTAAAGAAAAATTATATGGACAATGGCAACCAGTTCATCTCTACGTTATATATACGAACTTATCCGAATGGAGTAAAGGATTATTTTATTAAACGTCTTCTTGCAGTGCCGTGTGTCAGTGTGATTACAATAGACAGTGAACCAGTGCCGAAGGACGTAGCATCGATGGAACTGCGCAAAATTGCGATGGGCATTGAGGAATCCATACAAAAACAGCAGAGGGAACGAAACAAGATAGGTGCTTATACAAGTGAAATATCTTATAAAAAACGAAGTGAGAAACGGGATATTGAAAAATATCTCTCAGATATGGGAGATGGGGACGCCAATGTATTTTTCACGCAGATATTAATTACTGTATTTGGCAGCACGAAAGAAGAATTAGAAAAAAATGTCCGTAGTATAGAAAGCGAGTGCAAAACTAACAATTTCTATACAAGACGGTGCATCAAGCGTCAGCTGGAGGCTTTCCAAACTGCACTTCCGACGGGTGGAAGGTATGTGGAATATATGCGTCCGCTTTTTACCCAACCCCTGGCAGGCTTTGTGCTTTTTGATGCAAGAGAAGTGATGCAGGTCGGGGGAAAAGTATATGGATACAACAGAGTCTCAAAGAAAATGATTGTAGCAAACCGAAAAAAACTATTCAACGGGAATGGAATGGTCATGGCAGCACCCGGATCAGGTAAATCCGTTATGACGAAATATGAGATGGGTCAGGTATGGCTTGATGGTGAGGATGATATGATTGTGATTGATCCACAGAACGAATATTTTGATATTGCAGAGCAATGGAATGGTCAGGTGATTAATTTATCCTGTGAGACAGAAACCTATTTTAATCCATTTGAACTTCCGGAAGATCGGAATGTAAATTACGGACAGTTTGTCTCAAGAATGGCAGAGTTTTCGATGGTTTTAATCGAGACAATCATGGAAAGAGATCTCACACAGTATCATAAAGCGGTGGTTGAAAGAATTGTACGTCTTATGTATCAGGAAGAACAGTGTAGAAAAGACTGGATATCGCCGACCATGTTTGACTTTAAGCGGGTATTGGAGACACAGGGGGGAAAATACAAAAGCTATTGTGAGGATATCGCCCTTGTCATTGAGCCATTTATTGATGGTTCTTTAAATATTTTTGCCCATGAGACAAATGTAAAGATTGATTCAAGGTTTGTTGTATTTGGGATGAAAGATCTTGAGAAGAATCTGAAACGGACAGCAATGCTGATCATGATGAATTTTATACGCAACCGTGTATGGGCAAATTTTAAACAGAAGAAAGCAACTTGGATTTGGTGTGATGAGTTCCATGTTCTCACAGGAATGCCATCTCTTCTTGGGGAAGTAGAACAGATGTTTAAAACATACCGAAAATTTGGCGGGATCGTTACAGGCATCACTCAAAATATTAGTGATATGTTGTGTACTAAAGAAACAAGAACGATGGTTGCGAACTGCGAATACTTGTGTCTGCTGAAGACAGAGCCGATTGATCAGGAACTTTTAGAGGATGTTCTCCATCTAACGAAAACACAGTTGAAGTATATTACAAACAATCCAAAAGGGACAGGAATCTTAAAGTTTGGAAAGGACATCATTGGCTTTAACAACAAAATAGAAGAAAAAGATAATCTGATCTATCAATTATTCAATACGGATATGCATGAGATGGCAGAAAAGGAAAGGAGAAAAGATGCATGATGAAAAGAAAACAGGGGATGAAGATACTCCTGCTTGCAATCCTGTTGTTTCTTGGGATGTTTGCTGCAGTATGCAGACATTTTTATGTGAAGAGTGAACAGCAGAATCTAAAGCAGAAAGAACTAGAAAGTGAAAAGAAAGCAGAAAGTAATGAATTATTGAATCTTCATTATATTGGGTATGAAAACATTCCATTTCTGGCAGAAGAGAGCGAATTTAAAACGGTTTATGAAAGTTATATCAAAGATACATTAAAACTTCCTAAAGTAAGCACTACAGTCTTTTTTGCAAATTATGAAAAGCTGTCTGATAATATCTACCTGCTATATTCACAGATTGACGATACCGCATCCACAGTCCTACAGACAGTGTGCAACGTGAAAGAACATACTTATGAGATTACAAGAAGTGAAAAAGAACTAGCAGACATTGCAGCGCTTGGAGGTGTCATTCCAGGTGGGGAAGAATCGCTGTCAGAGAAATACCACATCAGCCAAGAAAAAAATGCATATGCAGAGGTGGTGATGGGAGAACAGGAAAACAAGGAAGCGGAAAAAACAATACAACAGTATGCATTTATCAAATACGAAAAAACAGACATACAGGTTGAAAAAATCCAATTGTTAGGAGTGGAGCAGGAAGGGGAGTATCAGGTTTACCTGTTCCGAATGGAGGATTTAGTAGGAACAGAGGTATCCATGTTTTGTAAGAAAGATGGAACTCCATTATTTACAATGGAGCGTTAACAATGGGGGATAGGTAAAAATGGAAAAAAAGATGGAGATAAAGGAAAGACGTTCTCTGGAACAAAAAGAGATTGGTCTTATTCAGAACAGAAAACTTCCTTCAGATGCCATAAAAAGCAGAGAAAAGGAGTGTGGAAGCAATGAGCCTTCCCACTCCTTTTTTCATATGGATTACAGGACAGGGCGTGTGATACGTCTGAGAGATAATGGGGAAAACAGAGGATATGCAGAGAAAAGGAACAGTATGCCGCTAGAAACACCGATAATCAGTCATAGGAAAGAGCCGATAGTTTTCTCTGTACACCCACAGGGAGAAACAACTCGTAATATGATCATATCAAATCACAATCCAGATGGAATCACATCCCGCCAGCTTTGGGAGAGGAGACAGATGGGAAATCCACCAATAGAGGGGAGGATTCCAATTGTTCCATTACTAGTAGCCGTAAAAGGAAAAAGGTTAGAGCGAAACAGGGAACATCTAAGGATAGCGAAGACTCAAGAGGTAGAAAAAAAGGAGCGGCATCTGAATAGCGTGGATAAAGCAGTGTTGTTTTGGGACAGGGCAGTCACTTTTCAAGCCAATAAGGAAAAGAATACAGATACTGAGTCAGATACCGCGGAACAGGCGTATGGGGAGGAGGCGGAGAAGGAATTAAATGAAATGTTCGGGATTCCGAAAGAGGAGACAGATAAGATAGAAGACGGAAAGAAAGATTGGGGAGAAAGGGGGAAGCTGAGGGAGTATAAACGAGGGAGTGGAATACAATTTCTGGAATATAAAGTCTGTAAGCGCATTCCGAAAGTTGAAAGGGTATCAGGTCTAAAAGAAGTAGTACGGATGACAGAGGAGGTAAAGCATGAAGAGAAACTTGATCACATTTTCGGAAAAAGAGTTTCAAAGACAAGGAGTGCGGAAGAAACAACGACTACAGAACTGGGAGTAGAAGACCAGGGAGATGTTTTTCGGGAGGGACATTTTTATAAAAAGGAGAGGAAGAAAAAGAAAACAGAGTGGGAAGGGAAGGATACTTCAAAATTACAGAAAAAAGGGAGGGAAAAGATCGGCAGAAAACAGAAGATTGGGAGAACTGTGACTTTGATGAAACAGGGAAAATACCTGTTGGATGTGGCTGATAAAGAGATGACTTCCACTTATGATGCAGAAGAACGAAGAAAAAGTGCAACAAAAGATTTTCTACAGAAAAAGCTGAAAGAAAAAGTCACAGGGAGCATGAAACGCCAGGCAAAAAAAGCATCTCTGGCAATTGGAAAGGGCATAAAAAATGTAGCGGTAGCACTTTTGAAAAAAGTAGCAGTAGCAATTGCACCAATTGCTCCATACATTGCGGCAGGAGCAGCGATACTTTGTTTGTTTATTGGAATCATTGGTGCGGTGGTGGAATATGACCGAAAACAGCAGGAAACAGGGACTGATGCAGGATTTTTTGGAAAGATGTACTTCTGGATTGAATACGAGACCGGAAAAACAGATGAAACTGCATTTGCAACGATATTAGGAGATGGAGGAAGGGCATTTGGAATACAGTTTGATTACCGATATACTTTACAGCCGTTTATGAGATACTGTTATACAAAGAACCCGACAGGATACCGTCCTTTTGCACCGTATCTGTATGTGGACAAGAACACATTGAAAGGGAATCAGGGACTGGCAGATGCATGGACACTCGTGTTTTATACCAATAAAGAAGAGTTTATTAATGATCAGAAAGAGTATGCCAGAGCAAATTATTACGATGATATTGAAGAAAAAGCGCAACAGTTTGGGTTAAGACTGAAAGAACGGGATGAGACCTGTAAAGGGGCAGTATTATCTTATAGTTTTCAATGTGGAAGTAGTGCAGCTTATCAGGCAGTAAAAGAACTGACATCCGTAGAGGGAGACGAAGAATTTTTAAGAAAGATTTATGCACTGCGGACAGCAAGGTATCCAAAGTTTGCAAGTCGTTATGAGAGGGAGTTACAGACGGCACTTGCTTTATTGAACAGCTTTCTTCCGGGAACAGGGGAATTTATCTGTCCGGTAGATATGAGAAAGTGTATTGTGACCTCTGAATTTGGAGAGTATAGATCTCCCTCCGATCCGTCTCATAATGGAATTGACCTGGCTAGTTATGGAGGGATTCCGGTGCCTACACATGCTATTGCAGATGGTGTAGTGGAAATTGCGGGTTTTTCTCCTTCAGCGGGGAATTGGGTTGTCATTGATCATGGAAATGGAATTAAAGCAAAATATATGCATCATTCCTCAATCCGTGTTGCAGTAGGACAGAAAGTAAGAAAAGGGGAACAGATTGGAAATATGGGGTCGACTGGGCAATCTACAGGAGTTCACCTGCATCTGCAGGTTGAGTTGAACGGAGTTCCGGTAAACCCAAGAAACTATATAACAATACCATAAAGAAAATGGAGGGTGAAAGATGGAAAATTCATATGAAGATACTCAGGAGATGTTTGAGTCAGGAAACGATGAGGACGAAAACAAATCTCCTTTTAAACAGATGTTATCATACAGTCAGACAATATTGGAAAAATTGGAGAAACAAAATCAGATGCTGGAACATTTAGAAAAATTGTTTGACAGTGTGGAAATTATACAAAAGGAGCAGAAGAAGCATTCTGTACTCCTCAATGAAATGAAAAGTCAAGGGTTGACTTTGCCGGATATTCCTCAATCTGGCAAAAGGAAAAGGTTTTGGAGAAAAAAGAAACAGGGAAAGAGCAGAGAGGAGGAACAGTTCTTTGCAAAACTTTCTAGTGAGAATTTTACGGAAAGCCAATTAGAGGAAATACAATTAGGATTGGATGCAGGGCTAACCATAAAGGAAGTTTGTGTCTATGGAAAGAAAGAAATATCCGGGGAAAATATGAGACGCATCCGGGAAATCTATTTGAAAATGAAAGGAAATATGGACAATGAGTAATAAGATTAAAAAGATCAATAAACAATTAGAGAGACTGGAGACACAGAGAAAAGAACTGCTTCAGAAGAAACAGGCAGAAGAGGAAGCTGTTCTTTTAGAAATTGGAAGAGCTGTTACAAAGTGTATATCTATTGAAGAGGTGGATATGGACAAGCTGCAGGAGATCCTGAAGAAATATTACTGGGAACAGGAAGAAACAAATGAAACGGAGAAGGGAGTAACAGGGCAGAAGTATGAAGAAAAAGAGCAGGAAGAAAACCATTCGCAATTATAATCTATCAGGGCATCAAATCCGTCACGGAAGACGGATTTTGATCCTTCTTCTATTAGAAGTCATTGTATTTTATATGTGTGGTATGTTTCGGAATCCGTTGGATGTATTTTCCTTTCAGGCAAAGGATTATATACAGTACATATGGGAAGTGTGTCGCCATCCTTTCTCATTCACAAGCTATCAGACACAATGGACATCGATCGTGATGGTAGTTGTGTTTATTGCTTGGATGATGAACTATGCAAAAGCAATCGACAAGGCAGGTAAGAAATATATGTATGGAAAGGAAATGGGTGGGGCAAAATGGGGAGATATAGAAGCGTTCAATAAAAGATATGAAAGTAACAAATCAGATGAGAACATGATCCTTACCATGCACGCTAGAAAGAAGTATGACAAAAGTACCATGCTAAATAATAATGTGGCTGTTGTAGGTGGGTCAGGTGCAGGTAAAACAGCCGGATTTCTTGCAGCAAATCTATTACAGTTCTTTGGATGTAATATCTATGTAGATCCAAAAGGAGATACATTAAGAAGTTTCGGCACCGTGTTGGAAGAACACGGTGTTCCAGTAAAAGTGCTGAATCTTATCAATATGCTGGAATCTCTACAATACAATCCGTTTCGATATATCACAGAGGAAGAGCATATAGACCAGTTAATCCGCAATATTGTGGATAACACAAATCCAAAGGATATGAAAAGTGGGCAGGATCCTTTTTGGGAGAAAGCAGAGATCATGTGTACGAAAGCGTTGTTTTTTTATGTGTGGCTGGAATGCCCGGAACCGTACTTTAAATATACACAGGAGCCACTGAATGTATATAGTGAGCTTATGCGAGTAAAGGGAATCAAGTTGTACAGAACCCCTGTCTTAGATGAGACAGGAAAACAGCGGGTATTGGAAAAAACGATGCGTTCTTTTATCCTGCTGTTGGGAGAGGCAGAGATTAAAGAGAATGAAGAAGAGATGTCCGATCTGGACTGCAGAATACTTGTTTTAAAAAATCGACTGGAACGGGAAGGAAAGCTTCCAGAGCGTCATAAGGCGGTTGACAATTATAACAGAGTCATGCGAGGTGCAAAAGATACAGTACGTTCGATTGTAATCTCTGTTAATGCCCGATTTTCTACCTTCAATAATGAAAAAGTGCTCCGTATTTTTGATGATGACGAGATGGAACTGGAAACGATTGGGGTAAAGAAACAGGCGATTTTCTTCCTGATTCCGGATGATGATACGACTTACAATTTTATTATCGGGATGCTGTATACGCAGATGTTTCAGACGTCGTACCGTACCGCAAGAAAGCATCGTAATTTTCTGCCACTGCCGGTAGGATTTTGGTGTGATGAATTTGCAAATATCAAGATGCCAGAAAATTTTGAAAAGATTCTCTCGACCTGCAGAAGCAGAAACATTTATATCGTCATTTTTTTGCAGTCACTGGCACAGTTAAAAACGTTATATCCAAATGATGCACATGAAGGAATTCTGGGAAATTGCGATACTTTTTTGTACCTTGGTGGAAATGAAAAATCTTCTTTTAAATATCTTTCTGAGGTTTTAGGAAAGTGGACTATTGATAAGAGAACCAATAATCAAACACTTGGAAAACAAGGCTCTGTGTCGGTAAATAATGACTTATTAGGAAGAGAATTGATGATGGAGGATGAGGTAGGGATGCTGCCAAATGATGAGTGTATTGTGAGGGTCAGAGGCTTTTATCCACTGAGAGATAAAAAGTGTTATTGGTTTCAGATGCCGGAATATGATTATGTAAAGTCAGCAGTTCCATACCAAAGCAAAATCGTTGTAAGAGAAGAAAATGGAGAGTATTGTACGGTGAGGTATAAAAGTCCATATAAGGTGTATACGGAAGAAGAATTGCGTGAGAAAGAAGATATTCAGATCAAACAGATACATCCCTTAGATCTGCTTATGTTAGATCTGATAGAAGAAGAGCAGATCCAAAAGGAAATTCAGGAATTACAGAGAAAAGGAGTAGAATTTTTGAAAGAAATCAATTTGGAAGAGATGGATCGGCAGATAGAAGAGCACAGACATCAGGAAACAGAAAGAAAGGAAAGCCAGGAACTGAATGACTTGTTGCAAATGGGATTTTCTGATGATCAGATGGAAGTGATTTTGCAGGCGCTTGCAGACGAAATACCAGTGGCACAGATCAGAAGATTTGCGCATCCCGATAAAAGTAAAAGGCAGATGGAGTTTATGATGAAAATGATAAAAGAAGAAATGTAGGGGAATGATTGAAAAGAAGTTTTCGATTGTGCTATACTTGGACAAATGGAAGGAGCAGAGTATATGATTATTGATAATAAAAAAATATTGCAGGAACTGAAAGAAAGAATGAAGAACTTTGACAGAACGCAGGTAGAAGAGTTGGTGCTAGAACCTTTTTTACACGACTTCACATACCGTTTCTGTTGGAGCAGCAATGCGTTGGAGGGAAATACGCTTTCTTTAGAGGAGACGATTTCATTATTAGAATATGACGAGGTAAGAGGAGGTCATACCTTTACAGAATACGAGGAAGCAAAAAACCTTCACTATGCGATTCAGAGAATGCTTCTTCCTATTTCAGAAAAAGAAATCACAGAAACATGGATTCAGGAAGTAAATGGTCATATTCGAAGAATGTCTGGAGAATACAGAAGTAAAGAGGTTTATGTAGGAAGTTTGGCAGAGGCAGTATATTATCCTCCAAGAGCAGAGAATGTGAAAGCTGAAATGGAAGTATTTTTGCAGAACGTAAATTTTGTTGAAGAAGAGATAGATAAAGTTTTGGACGAGACGGCAAGGCAGCATATCCTTTTTGAAAGAATCCACCCTTTTCAAGATGGAAATGGACGAACAGGCAGAATGATTTTGAACCAGCAGCTGATCAACCATGGTCTATTGCCGCTGGCAATCAATCCCACTGGGAAATACCGACAGGCGTTTCGTATTTACGACAGGAACAAAGATTATTCCCTTATGGTACATCTTTTAGTGAAAGCGGAACTTGAGTCGTTAGAACGAATACAAGATTTACAGGAGAAACTGGAAAACAGAAGAATAATGGATGAGAAGAACTATATAAAAAGAAAAGGAAGATAGAAAAAGTGGACTGTATGTGCAGTTCACTTTTTTAGTGGAAAAAAGTTGAGAATTATGGCATTAAAAGAGAGAAAGTGAGATAGAGATTATGGGCAAGACAACAAAAGAATTATTTGATGAAAAATATGGCATTGTGAATGAAGAGGGTATGGTAGATGAAAAAGATTTAGAAGATGAGGAGGGATTAAATTGTCAGGAGCATTTGATATCGTCATGGAAAGCAGACGAGAAATAGTAGAAAAAATTATAAGGATGATGGAGCAGGAGGGGTTTTTTTTAAATGTTTCGGAGTGGAACAGGGAAGCGTTGCGCCCATACAATCCATTGTCGGGTGCAGTCTATAAAGGCAGTAACCGATTGAGGCTAACATACGAAGTCATGGAACAAGGATATAAAGACCCAAGATGGGCAACATTGAGGCAGTATAAGGAGAATGGATATTTCCCGAAGAAAGGCGAGAAAGGAAGACTGTGTGAGAAGTGGATTTTTACGAAAGAGAAAATTGTCCAAAACAGTAAAGGGCAAAAAGAAAAGATAGAAGAGAGGCTAGATAAACCGATTGTTTCTTATTTTAAAGTATTCAATGCAGAACAAATTCAAAATTTCCCCAAATATGTATCTGAGAGAAATGTAGAATCGGATATAGGGATGATGACAGATAGTTTAATAGAAACAAGTGAATGCCCGGTTTTGGAATTAGGACAAGAGCTGGCATGTTATGTTCCTTCAGAAGATAAAATTTTTCTTCCATTGCGACAGAAATTTAAAAATGAGAAGAGTTTCTTGCAGACACTCATCCATGAAATGGGGCACAGCACAGGACATAAAAGTAGGCTGAACAGAAATTTAATGGGGGAATTTGGGAGTGTGGATTATGCAAAAGAAGAACTGCGTGCAGAACTAGGGGCGCTTTTTACATCCTGGGATTTAGGAATTCATTTGGAAGAAGAACATTACGAAGACCACTCGGACTATTTGAAAAGCTGGATAAAAGTATTAAGGGATGACTACAACGAATTGTTTAGGGCGTGCTCAGACGCAGAAAAAATTTCTGAAAGACTTCTTACAAATTATGATAAAAAATTTCTAAGGGAAGTATGCAGGGAAGAAAAAATTGAAGCTGCAAAGAGGCAAGTAAAAAAAAGCAGGTTCAGATAAGAAAAAATTCTTATGCGAATTGCCATAATAGGCAATTCGTTTTTGATTTTCGGAGAAGTTTGTTGTAGAGTTCATCAATGAAAATGTTGGGAAGGAGATAAGAAAATTGGAAGAGAAAAAAGATTATAAATATTTACTCTTGCTGAAAAATGAAAGAGAACAGGAGAAAAAAACAAGTG
>OATK01001029.1_pt1 | contig 20156 bp, 24 predicted proteins | sample 1516611 | NCBI WGS metagenome assembly OATK01 (sample SAMEA2579947, study PRJEB22360) | human gut metagenome | biome: human gut; feature: human-associated habitat; material: faeces | place: Denmark | collected 2008/2010 | reverse complement strand
AAGAAGAAGGGCAATATACGGTAAAGGATGCCAGACAGATGGAGCTTTTCGAAGAAAAGCTGCTTACTAAAGAGGCGGTGCAGAGCTACCGGATATTGGGACAGGTATTCGATACCTACTGGATTGCAGAATATGAGGAAAAGCTTCTCTTTATCGACCAGCATGCCGCCCATGAAAAGGTGAAATACGAAGCCCTGATAAATAAGCTGGAAAACGGAAGCGTTGACAGCCAGATGCTTACGCCGCCTATCGTTTTGAACCTGTCGGCAAGGGAAGCCCATCTTCTGGAGGAGTATTCTTCCTATTTTGCGCAGCTGGGCTTCGAAATCGAGGAATTCGGCGGTAATGCCTATGCTGTGCGTTCCGTACCGTGCGACCTGTACGGACATTGTGAAAAAGAATTCCTGGAGGCTATACTGGATGAACTGGAGGAAGAACCGCCTCACGGCGCACCAAAGGCAATCGCCGAAAAGCTGGCCTCCATGGCCTGTAAGTCTGCGGTAAAGGGTAACCACTCCATGTCACGGGAGGAAATGGCTTCGCTGCTTGAACAGCTGCTGCAGCTGGAGAATCCCTACCATTGCCCTCACGGCAGGCCTACGATTATTACCATGAGCAAATATGAACTGGAAAGAAAATTCAAAAGGATTATTTAAATTTACGCGGAGAAGGGAGTCAATATGGAAGAAAGGCAGAAAAAAGAACCTCTTATCATTCTGACAGGCCCCACCGCCGTGGGAAAGACGGCCCTGTCCCTGAAGCTGGCACAGAAGCTTCAGGGAGAAATTATCTCTGCGGATTCCATGCAGGTATACCGGCATATGGACATTGGATCGGCCAAAATCCTGCCCTCAGAAATGCAGGGCATTCCCCATCATCTGATCGATGTCCTGGAACCGGAGGACGAGTTTAATGTGGTTACCTTCCAGAAAATGGCGAAGCAGGCCATTTCCGATATCCGCAGCCGGGGGAAAATCCCCATTATTACAGGAGGCACTGGCTTTTACATCCAGTCGGTCCTGTATGATATTGACTTTACGGAAAATCCGGAGGATGACGCCTGCCGCAGGACGCTTGAGCAGACTGCGGAGGAAAAAGGGCCGGAATATCTTCACAAAATGCTGGCGGCCGTGGACAGGGAAGCAGCGGAGCAGATACATGCCAACAATGTAAAGCGTGTGATCCGCGCCCTGGAATATTATCTATCCACCGGAGAAAAGATATCTGCCCACAATGAGCAGGAACGGAAAAAACAGGCGGCATACAATGCCTGCTATTTCGTATTGAATGATAAACGGGAAGCCATTTATGACCGCATAGATAAAAGGGTGGACGATATGCTGGCCAAAGGGTTGCTAGAAGAGGTGCGCGGCCTGAAGGAACGGGGCTGCAGCAGACAGCTGGTTTCCATGCAGGGGCTGGGCTATAAGGAAATCCTGGGCTTTCTGGAAGGAGAGTACGATCTGGAAAGAGCCGTTTATCTGATAAAAAGAGATACCAGACATTTTGCCAAACGGCAGTTAACCTGGTTCCGCAGGGAAAAGGATGTAATCTGGGTGGAAAAGCCGGATTTTGCATCGGAAGAGGACATGCTTTCATTTATGCTGGAAAGCTGCGTGCAAAGGGGCCTGGTGGAGTAAGGACGCCCGGAATGCCTGTGGTATTTCAGGTTTTGTATGGTAAGGAACAAGGAAACTGTCCAGCAGGCTGACGCTTTTGCTGTGAAGGAACTGAACAGTTATAAAATAAGAAGAAAAAGAAGAAAAAGAAGAAAAAATATCCGCCGCCGTAATTTGGCGGAAAGAAATGAGGAGACATGAAGGAAAGCAATATTTCAGATTTTTACCGGGAAATGGGAATCAGTGAACCGGTGCTCAGGTTCGGTGAGCAGGTGCTTAAGGAACTGAAGGGACGGTTTGAAGAAATAGATGAAACTGCGGAATATAACCAGCTGAAGGTATTAAAGGCCATGCAGGAAAATAAGGTGAGCGAGGCCTGCCTGCTGGGCACCACCGGCTATGGCTATAATGATTTGGGAAGAGAGACATTGGAGTCCGTATATGCCGCCGTTTTCCATACGCAGGATGCGCTGGTCAGGCCCCAAATTACCTGCGGCACCCATGCGCTTGCCCTGGCGCTCATGAGCAATCTGCGGCCCGGAGACGAGCTGCTTTCCCCTGTGGGAAAGCCCTATGACACGCTGGAAGAGGTCATAGGCATCAGGGAGTCCAGAGGTTCCCTGAAGGAATACGGCATCAGCTACCGTCAGGTTGATCTTCTGCCGGACGGGGGCTTTGATTATGAAAATATTGAAAAGGCCCTGAATGAACGCACCAGGCTTGTGACCATACAGCGGTCCAAAGGTTATCAGACAAGGCCCACGCTGTCCGTAAAGCGCATCGGCGAGCTGATCGCGTTCATCAAAAGCAGAAAGCCGGACTGTATCTGCATGGTGGACAACTGCTACGGAGAATTTGTGGAGCGCATGGAGCCAACGGATGTGGGCGCGGATATGTGTGTCGGCTCCCTGATTAAAAATCCCGGCGGCGGCCTGGCGCCCATCGGCGGCTACATCGCAGGCACCAGGGAATGCGTGGAAAATGCGGCCTGCCGCCTGACATCTCCGGGACTTGGCAAAGAGGTGGGCGCGTCATTAGGTATCCTGCCCCAGTTTTACCAGGGACTGTTCTTTGCCCCGACGGTTACGGCAAGCGCCCTGAAGGGGGCCATTTTTGCCGCCAATATTTATGAACGTCTGGGCTTCGGCGTAGTCCCTGACGGGAAGGAGAGCAGGCATGACATTATCCAGGCGGTCACCTTCGGAAAGCCTGAAGGCCTGATTGCCTTCTGCGAAGGGATCCAGGCGGCCGCGCCGGTAGACAGCTTCGTGCGTCCCGAACCCTGGGATATGCCGGGCTATGACAGCCAGGTCATCATGGCGGCCGGTGCGTTTGTTTCCGGTTCTTCCATTGAACTGAGCGCAGACGGCCCCCTCAAGCCGCCCTATGCGGTCTATTTTCAGGGCGGCCTGACCTGGCCCCATGCAAAATTCGGCATATTAAAATCCCTTCAGCGCTGTGTGGAGGCGAAAGCCGTCCAATTGCCGCGCTAAAGCGATTCTTCTCCTGACGTATCCGCGTGGAACGTGTCAATCGCTGTCGAACAGGGCGAAATTTTTTACTTTTAGATTCTATACATGGATCTGGAAGTATGCTAATATAGGTAATGGCAACAAATACAAAGGATGAATGATGAAGAAAATGAAAAGTAAAAACGGATGGACCTGTCTGCTGCTTGTTCTGGCCGGAATTGTACTGGGAGGCTTCGTTGGAAGCCTGTTTCCCGCAAGCTTTATGAATTTCGGACAGACCTTCGGGTTTACAAGCCCGCTTATCCTGGATTTCGGGATACTGAGCATCACCTTTGCGCTGACGATCAAAATTACAATAGCAAGCATACTGGGGATAGTGATTGCATTGCTGATTTACCGCATTCTTTGAAAAGCCGCGGGCTTATGCTGTAAAAGTGAGTACATACAGGCGGCCGTACCCGTGAGGAGCGTTCGGAAACGTGAAGAAACGGGGAATTAAATGAATCAAACGAATCAAAAAGAACCATGCTATGAAGAGATGAAGCCCTATGAAAAATTTATGGCAAAGGGGCCGGAATATCTCTCCGAAGAGGAACTGCTCGCCATCATTATCAGGACCGGCACCAGAACCATGGATGCCCTGCAGCTGGCAAAGCAGGTGCTTGCCCTCAGCAAGGGCAGGGAAAAAGGGTTGCTCGGCCTGCAGCATCTGTCCGTCGGGGACCTTTGCAAGGTCAACGGCATCGGCCGGGTGAAGGCTGTGAAAATCAAATGCCTTATTGAGCTGTCACGCAGGCTGGCTATGGCGGATACTCGTGAGAGATTACAGTTTACCAAACCGGAAACTGTGGCAGACTATTATATGGAACGACTGCGGGGAAAGGAAACGGAGGAAGTGATTCTTGTGATGACAGACAACAAGAACCGCCTGATCTGTGACAGGACACTGTCCAAGGGCACCGTCAACTGTTCCCTGGTATCGCCCCGGGAGATTTTCCTTATGGCGATGGAATACCATGCTGTACATATCCTGCTGATCCATAATCATCCCAGCGGAGATGCCTCTCCCAGCAGACAGGATATTGAAATTACGAAACATCTGGCCCAGCTTTGCGGCATGATGCAGCTGCCCCTGACCGATCATATCATAGTGGGTGATAACTGCTATGTAAGCTTCAGGGAGTCCGGCCTGTTGAAATAAGGAAGGAGAAAATCATTTTGTCTACGAATGCTTTTGGAATCGATTTAGGTACGAGCAACATTAAGATTTACAGCGCGGCGGATGACAAGATCATGATTGAAAAAAACATGATCGCCGTGCAGAACAAGAAGACCGTTTTCGCTTATGGGGATTCCGCCTATGAAATGTATGAAAAGGCCCCCGGCAATATCCAGATTTCCTATCCGCTCTGCAACGGAGTTATCGCCGATATTAAGAATATGGAAACTCTGATCCGTTTTTTTGTGACGGATATGTCCGGAGGCAATATCAAGCCTGCCGACTTCTATATTGCGGTGCCCACCGATATTACGGAGGTGGAGAAGCGCGCCTTTTATGATCTGATCAAGGACGCCAATGTGAAGGCCCGTAAAATCATGGTGGTGGAAAAGGCGGTGGCAGACGGCCTGGGCCTTGATATCGATGTAAAGAATTCCCAGGGCGTCCTGGTAGTGAACGTGGGCTATGATACCACGGAGGTTTCCATCCTTTCCCTGGGAGGCATCGTACTCAGCCGTCTGATCAAGACGGGCGGTCTGAAGTTCGACGAAGCTATCCGCAGTGCGGTCCGCAAGGAATATGGCCTGTTGATCGGCGGCAAAACAGCGGAGGGCATTAAAAAGTCCCTGGCTGAGCTGGAAGAAGCGGGAACAGGCGCGGAAGTATTCGGAAGAGACATCGTGACCGGACTTCCCGTGGAACGGGAAATCCCTACGGAGCTGGTGGTTTCCTGCCTGGAAGAGCATTTTAATTCGATTATTGACTGTGTAAAGGTAATTCTGGAACGTACGCCTCCGGAACTGGGAGCGGACATTTACCGTCACGGTATTTATCTTACCGGCGGCGCATCCCAGATCAGTCATCTTGCGGATATGCTTGGCAAGAGCACAGGCCTGCGTGTCAATGTGGCGGAACGCCCCATTGAAAGCGTCGTTCTCGGACTTTCCAAGGTCCTGAACGAGGAAAACTATAAATCAGTTGCCTATGCAATTGAAGGGATGGGTAAATGAGTCCTGTAATCAAGAAGAAAAGAAACAAATTCACACTGCCCGGCAAGTATCTTCTTATGATTTTATCTGCGGTCTGTGTGATTCTTATGATAGTCACTTTCAGAACAGATCTGTTTGAAGGGCCTCTCAGGGCTGCCGCGGGCTATGTGGTGGTACCCTTTCAGAAGGGCATTGCCTCCGTAGGCGGATATATGTATGACCGGGCGGAGGAGATGGGGCAGCTGAAGGCTGTGCTGGAGGAAAACCAGAAACTGAAGGAGCAGGTGGATGAGCTGACAATGGAAAACGCCCAGCTCCAGCAGGATAAATATGAGCTTGCCAGCTTAAGGGAGCTTTATGATATTGATAAGGCAACCTCGGATTATGAGAAAATGGGAGCGAGAGTTATCGCAAGCGACTCCAGCAACTGGTTCTATTCTTTTACGATCGACAAAGGCTCCGACGACGGCATACAGGTGGACATGAATGTGCTCGCAGGCAGCGGCCTGGCGGGCCGGGTTGTCAGCGTCGGCCCCAATTATGCAAGGGTGCTTTCGATTATCGCTGATAATTCCAATATTTATGGAACCGTACTTTCCACCTCCGCTAACCTGATGGTTTCCGGAAACCTGCAGTCGGTGATGTCGGATGGGGTAATCCGTTTTGACCAGCTCTCCGATAAGGAAGACAAGGTATCGGAAGGGGATAAGGTAGTAACCTCGAACATAAGCAGTAAATATCTTTCAGGAATTCCCATCGGCTTCATCAGCTCCATCAATACGGCCCCCAACAATATGACTAAATGGGGCTATATTACACCGGCCGTGGATTTCCAGCACATTCAGGAGGTCCTGGTGATTATGGAGCTGAAGCAGCCGGTTCCGGATAAGGAATAGGGAGGGGGAAGCTTTTGAAACGAAATATTATCTCCGTTTTTCTTATTCTGTTCTGCTTTATCCTCCAGTCCAGCGTGCTGCCTGCCGTTGCGTTCAGCGGTATCAAGCCGAACCTGCTCATCATACTGGTAGCGGCTTACGGTTTTATGAACGGTGAAAAAAACGGAATGCTGATTGGCTTTTTCTGCGGCCTTCTTGCAGACATTTTCAGCGGGAATGTAATAGGCCTTTATGCGCTGCTTTATATGCTGACCGGCTACGTCAACGGCACCTTCCAGAGGATGTTTTATCCGGAGGATATCAAGCTGCCGTTGATTCTGATTTTAGTAAGTGATATCGGCTATAATTTCGTATGCTACTGTCTGCTGTTCCTGTTGAGGGGACGGCTTGAACTGGGGTATTATTTCCTGCATGTGATACTGCCGGAAGCCGTATATACGATAGTGATAGCCTTTGCGGTATATCCGCTGCTTCTGCTGATACATAAAAGGCTGGAAGCCGCGGAAAAAAGGAGTATGGAATAATTGTTTGAGAGATTCAGAGACAACTTTTTTAACTTTATAAACTCCAGGCTGATTGTACTGACTCTTGTTGTGCTTCTTATGGGCGGCGTTCTGATTCACAGGGTATTCGTCCTGCAGATTGTCAACGGGGAAAATTACCTGAACGAATTTTCCCTGAAGATCAAAAAGGAACGCTCCATTCCCAGCTCCCGGGGCAAGATTTTCGACCGGAACGGCAAGCTTCTTGCCTACAATGATCTTGCTTACTCCGTGACCATAGAGGATGTGTATGAATCAGATAAGAACAAAAACAAAAATCTGAATGCCACGCTGCTGGAAACCATCCACATTATTGAAGGCAACGGAGACAGCGTTATCAGTGATTTTAACATTTTTTTAGATAAAAACGGGGAGTATGCCTTCAGCGTGTCGGATACGAAGCTGCTTCGTTTCCTGGCGGATATTTACGGACATGCTTCCATTGACAGCCTGAAGGAAAAGGAAAAAAATGCCACGCCTCAGGATGTGATAGATTTTATGGCCACCAATTATGGTATCGGCGAACGGACGGATCCGGATGACAGAACCACCTTTGTACCCGGAAAAGGCTATACGAAGGAAGAGGTATTGAAGCTTGTCATTATCCGCTATGCCATGAGTGCCAACAGCTTCCAGAAATACATACCCACAACCATTGCCACGGATGTGAGCGAGAAAACGGTAGCGGCGGTCAAGGAGAACAATGATGCGCTGCTGGGGATTGATATTGCGGAGGATACCATAAGACGGTATGTGGACGGCACCTATTTTTCCCATATAATCGGCTATACCGGAAAGATTTCCTCAGAGGAGCTTAAGAGCCTGAATGAAGAAACGAGTCAGGGCGGGGATGATGAGGGACGGTATGAAATGAATGATACCGTAGGGAAATCCGGAATTGAAAAGGTGATGGAAACCTATCTGCAGGGTGAGAAGGGCCGGGAAACCATATATGTGGATAACCTGGGCAAGGAAATTGATTCGGAGGGACGGGTGGAGCCTGTCGCCGGAAATGATGTTTATCTCTCCCTGGATGCCGATCTCCAGGAGGCTATATATAATATCCTGGAGCAGAGCATTGCCGGCCTGCTTCTTGAAAAAATTGAAAATATCAAGGAATTCAATCTGGCGCCCAATGCAAAGACCTCCGGTATAAGGATTCCGATAGATGATGTATATTTTGCACTGTTCAATAACAATGTAATCAATCTGGACCATCTGGCCTCTCCTCAGGCAGAGGAAAACGAAAAAGCGGTCTACGAGGCCTTCCGCCAGAAGAAGGAAAAGGTATGGAACTGGCTGACACAGGAGCTGTATCAGGACAGGACTCCTTATAATCAGCTGAAGGAAGAGTATCAGAGCTACGAAAGCTATATCGTAACCAATCTTCTTATTAATGATACCAGGGTCCTGAAGGTGGATACTTCCGATGAGGTTTACAGGACATGGACGGAAGAGGAAACGATTTCCCTGAGTGAATTCCTGGAATATGCCATTGCCCAGAACTGGGTGGACGTGAGCCGTCTGGATATGGATACGCAGTATGCGGATTCTTCGGAGGTTTTCGACCGTCTGGCGGAATATATCAGCCAGGAGCTGGAAAAGACATCCTTTTATAAAAAATTGTATAAATATATGATCCGGGATAATTCAATCAGCGGGAAACAGGTATGCCTGGTACTGATTGAGCAGCAGATTGTTTCTGTTTCTGAGGAACAGCGCGCGGCCCTGGAAAATGGCAGTGTTTCCGCATATCAGTTTATGCGGAAGCTAATAGAAAACCTGCAGATTACGCCTGCACAGCTGGCGCTTGATCCTTTTTCAGGCTCCTGCGTTGTGGTGGATCCCAATACCGGCGAGGTGCTGGCGCTTGTCAGCTATCCCAGCTATGATAATAATAAGCTGGCAAACGGCATTGATGCGGAGTATTATGCATCGCTTCAGAACGATTTGTCCCTGCCTTTGTGGGACTATGCGACGCAGATGCGCTCGGCGCCGGGGTCTACCTATAAAATGGTGGTTGCTTCCGCCGCGCTGATGGATGGTATCATCAATCTGTCCAGTACGGTAGACTGTGTGGGAACCTTTACACGGTACTCTGATATTGTCATGAGATGCTGGAACAGATCCGGACACGGCAATCTGAATGTAACCGAGGCAATCACGCATTCCTGCAACTATTTCTTCTATGAAATGGGCTACCGTTTTGGCCAGTCAGGAGATCCGGAGAGCGGTACAGACTTCAATCTGGCGAATGAACGGATGCGTGAGTATGCGGATCTTTACGGGCTGACGGAAAAATCCGGCATCGAAATTGAAGAATCCGCACCCCAGTTTTCCCTTGTTAACCCTTCCCAGTCCGCCATCGGGCAGGGCGAGCATAACTACACTACCGTGGGGCTTGCCAGATATGTGGCGACAGTTGCCAACAGCGGTACCTGTTATAACCTGAGCCTGCTTGATAAAGTAACGGATCGAAGCGGAAACCTGCTGAAAGATTTTTCACCGGAAGTACGCAATACCATAGAAATGCCGACCTCCTACTGGGATGCCATTCACCGCGGTATGCGCGGTGTGGTGGAGGCCAAAAAGTATTGATTCAGGCATCATTGCCGCCGGTAAGACAGGTACGGCGGAGGAAAGCAAGACACGGCCGCCGCATGCCGTATTCGTGGGCTATGCGCCCTTTGACAAACCGGAAATCGCCCTCGCCACCAGAATCGGAAACGGTTATTCCTCCGATTATGCGGCGCAGATTTCCTGTAAGGTAATGCAGTACTACTTTAACCCGGAAAAGGAAGAAGAAATTATCAGCGGCACCGCAAATCATCTTGAGGCGGTTACCTCTGCAGGAGACTGATAACCGATGCGTGCCGGAACACACTGACGGGAGCAGGATTGAAGTTTTCAATTCCCCTTAAGCAAAGGTGTGCAAGGGCACACAGACGGGAGTAAGCGATGAAAAATGCCGTAATTGTTAAAAGCTTTCAGAACGGGCTTATCCTGTATCTGGACAAAGAAATAGAATTCGAAGAGCTGCTGGAAGAAGCAGCGGCAAAATTTAAGGAATCGGAGCGCTTCTTCAAGGATGCCGCCGTGGCGGTATCCTTTGTGGGACGCAGCCTGACTCTGGAAGAGGAAACCAGGCTGGTGGAAGCCATTATGGATAATTCCAGCCTGAACATCACCTGCATTGTAGGCAGGGATGAAGAAACCGAGAGGTTTTATGCCAGAGCCCTGGAGTGCGTCGGAAGAAAGAAGGCGCAGGAGGAATCTGCCGGGCAGTTCTACCGGGGAACCCTGAGGAAGGGACAGATTCTGGAAACCGAATCAAGCATAATAGTTCTGGGAGATGTCAATCCGGGATCCAGCGTGATTTCGGCCGGAGACATCGTTGTACTGGGAAGCCTGCGCGGCAATGCCTATGCGGGCGGCAGCGGACGATCGGAGCATTATGTGGCAGCGCTTGAAATGGCCCCGCAAAAAATTAAAATCGGGGATTTCAAATATATTACCAATGAAAAAAGTAAATGGGCCTTCGGGTCCAAAAGGGAGGAACGGACAGACGGGAATCCCGGAGGAATACAGCCGCAGATGGCTTATGTGGAAAATAACGGCATAATCCTGAAACCAATTACGAATGAATTACTGAACGCCCGCTGAAAAAGGGACGCTCAGGGGACAAATATTTCTCACCGGAGGTATTTGCATGAGTGAAGTAATTGTTGTTACGTCAGGAAAAGGCGGTGTGGGCAAAACGACCACGTCCGCAAACGTAGGGACCGGCCTGGCTGCCATGGGCAAAAAAGTCGTTCTGATAGATACCGATATAGGTCTTCGGAATCTGGATGTGGTCATGGGGCTGGAAAACCGGATCGTATACAATCTGGTGGATGTGGTTGAAGGCAACTGCCGTGTAAAGCAGGCATTAATCAAGGACAAGCGCTACAGCAGCCTGTATCTGCTTCCTTCCGCCCAGACCAGGGACAAAACATCCGTCAATGAAAGCCAGATGATCAAACTGATTGAGCATCTGAAAAGCCAGTTTGATTACATCATTCTTGACTGCCCGGCAGGCATTGAACAGGGCTTTAAGAATGCCATAGCCGGCGCGGACCATGCGCTTGTTGTCACTACGCCGGAGGTTTCTGCCATCCGCGATGCGGATCGCATCGTCGGCCTGCTGGAAGCACATGAATTTTCAAAAATCGACCTGGTCATCAACCGTATGCGCTTTGATATGGTGAGAAGAGGAGATATGATGACGCCTGATGACGTGGTTGACATTCTCTCCATTCCTCTTATTGGTATTGTGCCGGACGATGAAAATGTGGTTATTGCCACCAACCAGGGCGAACCGCTTGTAGGGAACAACACGCTGGCAGGACAAGCCTATCAGAATATCTGCCTCAGAGTCCTGGGAAAGGAAGTGCCATTCCTGGATCTGGAACATCCGGTCTCCTTGTGGGCAAGGTTTACCGGAATATTTCATAAGAGTCAGGAGGGGCGGATATCATGAGATTACCTAATTTATTCAAAAAGAAGAGTTCCAGGGAAATTGCAAAGGACAGGCTTAAAATCCTCCTTATCTCAGACCGGGCCGGCTGTTCGCCTGAAATGCTGGATATGATTAAGCAGGATATCGCCAAGGTTATTTCCAAGTACATGAAAATAGACACAAACAATATGGAAATCCAAATCAGTAAATCCACCATCCGGGGCAGGGGCAAAAACCCGACCCTGTATGCGGACATTCCAATCCTGGATCTCCATAACTAGCTCGGATACACTGTCTGCCGTACATTTCCGGTGCGGCGGACCGGAGGAAAGAATGCTGAAAAGATACAAACTAAGAAATTACGACTTTAAACTGATTCTGCTGGTGCTTGCCATATCCATAATAGGCATTATGGCTGTGGGAAGCGCTAAGGAATCTCTGCAGAGCAAGCAGATTGCCGGTGTGGCGATGGGAATTGTCCTCATGATATTCATTTCATTGATTGACTATTCCCAGCTGCTTCGGCTATACTGGTTCTATTATATTTTTTCCATAAGTATACTGGTTGCGGTTTTGATATGGGGAGAAAAGGTGAACGGCGCCAGGCGGTGGATCGATATTCCGCATCTGTTTCAGTTCCAACCGTCAGAAATTGCAAAAATTTTATTGATTTTATTCTATGCACAGTTTATTATGAAATATAAGGAGAAGTTTAATACATTTAAAATACTTCTCTTGTGTGTGGTGTTGATGCTGCCGGCTATTATTCTTGTATACAAAGAGCCTAACCTGTCCACGACAATTCTGTACTGCATTATTTTCTGCGTACTGATGTTTGTGGGCGGCCTTAACTACAAAATAATAGGAGGAGTTTTAGCTGTGGTTGTGCCGTCTCTGGCGATCGCTTTTTATCTGGTGATGCAGCCCGGACAGCAGCTGATTGAGAATTATCAGCTGACCCGTATCCTGGCATGGCTGAATCCGGAGAAATATGCGGATGCCGAGGCCTATCAGCAGCTCAATTCGGTGATGGCTATAGGTTCGGGCCAATTATGGGGGAAAGGCCTGAACAACAATGTAATAGCGTCAGTAAAGAACGGCAATTTCATTTCAGAACCTGAGACAGACTTTATTTTTGCCGTAATCGGGGAAGAGATGGGGTTCGTGGGCGCCTGTATTGTGATCGTACTGCTCATGCTTATCGCATTGGAATGCATTTCCATTGCCAGAACAGCCAAGGACACCTCCGGAATGATAATTGCTTCCGGTATGGCCGCGGTGATAGGCTTCCAGAGCTTTATGAATATCGCGGTAACCACAATGATTATGCCGAATACAGGAATTCCGCTTCCCTTTGTCAGCAACGGTATGACGTCTCTGCTGAGTCTGTTTATAGGAATGGGATTCGTACTGAACGTTCGATTACAGAGAAAAAATTTATACTAGTATAGGAGAAGGTTGCTATGAATATTGCATTGATTGCGCATGACGCAAAGAAAAAGCTTATGCAGAACTTCTGCATTGCTTACAGAGGAATTTTGACTAAAAACGAGCTTTTTGCTACGGGTACGACAGGAAGGCTGATCGAAGAAGTGACCAATCTGAACGTCCACAAGTTTCTTGCCGGGCATTTGGGAGGCGAACAGCAGATAGGGGCACAGATTGAACACAATGAAATCGATCTTGTAATTTTCCTCCGGGATCCGCTGACACCCAAGTCCCATGAACCGGATGTCAATAATGTGGTGCGCCTGTGCGATATCCATAATATTCCGCTTGCTACCAATCTTGCAACTGCAGAACTATTAATCAAATCACTTGACAGAGGGGATTTGGAATGGCGTGAAATGTACAAGTAATCTGAAGAAGAAATTCCTTGCCAGGGCAGCCTGTGTCTGTTTGCTGTTTTCGGTGTCCGCCGGGACGCTTGGCGGCTGCGGCAATAAGGAAATACCCTTTGCCTATAACCCCAATTATGAGGTGTCCAGCTATCGGGTTGTAAATGAAGTATCCAGCGTTGTTGCTTCTTCCTTTGCAGAGAACCTCTGTGTGGTGAACAGTGATGTGGGAACCGACAACCAGGCTGTTGACATGACGGAAGCCACGTCAGCCGGACTTTTTGATCTTAACAGCAATAAAGTCATGTATGCCAAGAATATTCACGAAAGGCTCCAGCCGGCCAGCCTGACCAAAATTATGACTGCGCTGGTTGCGCTTAAGTACGGCAATCCGGACGATTTAATCACGGTAACCGATGAAGCGGCCATTACGGAATCCGGCGCTGTTCTCTGCGGCTTGAAGACGGGAGATCAGCTGACCCTGAACCAGGCGTTGCATGCCCTGCTCATCCATTCCGCCAACGATGCTGCAGCAGCCATTGCTGTTCATATCGGAGGGAGCCTGGACGGCTTTGCGGAACTGATGAACCAGGAAGCACTGGCAATCGGAGCGACAAACAGCCATTTTGTGAATCCTCACGGACTGACTGAGGACAATCATTATGTTACGGCATATGATTTGTATCTGATATTTAATGAAGCATTAAAGAATGACCTGATTAACGAAATCATTCATATGACCAGTTATGAAACGGTGTTTATGGACAAGGACGGCAAGTCCAAAACCTTTTCCTTTACGACAACCAATCAGTACCTGAAAGGGACTTACAAAGCGCCGGAGCAGGTTACTGTTATCGGAGGAAAGACAGGAACGACCAGCGCGGCCGGAAACTGCCTGATCCTTCTCTCCAAGGACACCTCAGGGAATCCTTATATTTCCGTAATTCTCCATTCTTCGGACAGGGCAGTCCTCTATACGGAGATGACAGAGCTTTTAAATGTAATTAATTAAAAAGGTTGTTTTGTAATCAGATATCAACTATAATAATATCATATTTAAAAGGCGTGTAAGAATCGCCAATTTACTTTAGGAGGGATTACAATGGTTCAGTTAATCGTAGGCAAGAAGGGGAAAGGCAAGACAAAACAATTATTGGATAAAGTAAACACCGAAGTAAAAGAAGTCTCCGGAAATATTGTCTATCTGGACAAAAGTACGAAGCATATGTTTGAACTGAATAACAAGGTAAGGCTGATTGATGTTTGTGAATTCATGGTGGAGAACAGCTCCGAATTTATCGGTTTTATCTGCGGTATCGTTTCCCAGGACCGTGACCTTGAAAAGATGTTTTTAGACAGCTTCCTGAAGATCGCCTGTCTGGGTGATGATGGTGATATCCTTCCGGTAGTTGAAAAGTTGGAAAAAGTCAGTGAAAGTTTTGGCGTTGATTTCGTTCTCAGTGTTTCTAAGGACGAGCAGGAATTGCCCGAAAGCCTGAAATCGAAGATTATTGTATCTCTTTAAAATAAAGGATAAAAGCCTCGGATGCTTTCCGGGGCTTTTTTAAACGGATTGTTGCCGCAGGGAGGCACCAGCGGAAGCAGCTGGAGGCACCGGCGGAGGAAATGAAAAAAGTGACCCGGAGGAATGTGGATTTGCTGGGCGGGAAAAAAGGGCAGCTTGCCGATTGGCTGGCAGGAATAACGGTAAAATCAGACAATACAGGAAACCGCTGAATATTAATCTGGGGATAATTATCTTTAGTGTTATTTTCATCTATATTGTTATCTGCGTTTTCCTTTACTTTACGGATAAACATATTATGGGGTACGAGGTAAAGACGGGTTCTCTTTCCGTCGGCAATGTATATCAGGGGATCGCGCTCAGACAGGAAACCATTGTCATGAGCACGGATTCCGGATACATAAATTACTATGCGAGGGAAGGGGAAAGAGTCGGTTCCGGCAAGCTGGTGTGCAGTATCGATGAAAGCGGCCAGCTCAAGGAGCTGTTCGATGCCAATAAGGCGGAGGATACGCAGCTGTCTGACAGCGATCTTTCCGATATCCGGAGTGAAATTACAGGCTATATGAACGGCTTTGACAGGAAACAGTTTTCCGGGGTATATGATTTCAAATACTCTTTGGAGGGTACGGCGCTGAAGCTTGCCAACATCAATGTGCTGCAGGATCTGCAGTCGCTGAATTCTTCCGCCTCTTCCCTGATAACGCTCTGCAGCGCGCCGGTTTCCGGCATTGTGGTTTATTCCACTGATGGTTTCGAGGCGGTTTCGGCGGATCAGATTACCGCTGATATGTTTGACAGGGAGAAGTATGAGAAGAAGCAGCTGATAAACAAGATACGCTGTACAAGCTCTCCACGGATGAAAACTGGTCTATTGTCATCCAGATGGATGCGGAGCGTGCGCAGGAGCTTCTGGAGGAAGACTATGTACAGGTACGTTTCCTGAAAAACCAGTTCAGTTCCTGGGCCAAAGTGAATGTGCTCAATAATGCGGACGGGAATACTTACGTAAAGCTTGACTTCAATAATTCCATGATAACCTTCTGTGCGGACCGCTTTATTGATATTGAACTGGTTACCAAAGAGGAACAGGGGCTGAAGGTGCCAAATTCCGCCATAGCGGAAAAGGAATTTTTCCTCATCCCCAAGGATTATGTAACCAAAGGAAATAACAATGAAAACGGGGTTTTGAAGGAAACCTATACGGAAAACGGTGAAGTTACGACAGAGTTTATTGCCACCTCCATTTATTATGAAACGGATGATGATTACTACATCGACAATTCCATCCTGGAGCTGGGCAACAATCTGGTGAAGCCCGATTCTACGGACAAGTATACCATATCCCGCAGCGCTACGCTGATCGGGGTTTATAATATCAACAAGGGCTATGCCGATTTCAAGGAAATACAGATCCTGTCCCAGAATGATGAATACGCGATAATCAAATCCAATACGACCTATGGACTGAGCGCTTATGATCGGATTGTGCTGGATGCGGAGACGGTGAACGGGGACGAATTTATCAATGACTGACGTTAGCTGAAAGGAGAGGCATATGATTAAGGAGAATCTGAACAGAGTACAGGAGAACATCAGGAATGCCTGTGCCAGGGCGGGACGGAAGGAAGATGAGGTCACCCTGATTGCGGTCAGCAAAACCAAGCCGGTTTCCATGCTGGAGGAGGCCTATGCGCTGGGTGTCCGGGATTTCGGGGAAAACAAGGTACAGGAGCTGGTAGACAAGGCAGGGCAGCTGCCGGAGGATATCCGCTGGCATATGATTGGCCATCTGCAAAGGAATAAGGTAAAGTATATAATTGACAAGGTATACCTGATTCACAGTGTTGATTCTCTGCGGCTGGCGGAGGAAATCAGCAAGGAAGCGGTAAAGCACGGCGTTACGGCGAACATATTGATCGAGGTGAATGTTGCAGGCGAGGAAAGCAAGTTTGGCGTTTCGCCGGAGGATACGCCCGGACTTATTGAGGAGATTTCCAGGCTGCCTGCAATACAGGTGCGCGGGCTTATGACGATAGCGCCTTTTGTCGAAAAAGCTGAAGATAACAGGATAATTTTCAATGCATTACTAAAGTTATATGTTGACATAAGTAGAAAAAACATTGATAATGTACATATGGATTTTCTTTCAATGGGGATGACTGGGGATTATGAGGTGGCAGTAGAAGAGGGTGCCACCTTTGTACGCGTGGGTACGGGAATATTTGGTGAAAGATCCTACCGGATAACGGAATAGCTGTCCGGCAGTAATCATAAAGGAGATTGAGCACGATGGGTGTAATGGACAAGTTCTTGAGCTATATGAGACTGAATGGTGAAGATGATTATGATGATTACGACGAAGATGATTATGATGATTACGACGAACCTGTAGAGAAAATCTCGAAACTGACACCTAAGACGAAATCGGAGCCTGTTCAGGATGAGGAGAAGATCCGGAAGGTATCACCCAAGGTAACACCCATGCGGCAGCCCCACAAAACCGCAGGCAACGGGATGGAAGTATGTGTGATTAAGCCCACAACCATAGAAGACGCCAGAGAAATTACAGAAACACTCCTTGCAAACCGTACCGTAGTATTGAATCTGGAAGGGCTGGATGTGGACATTGCCCAGCGGATCATTGATTTTACATCGGGTTCCTGCTTTGCAATCAGCGGCAATCTTCAGAAGATTTCACATTACATATTTATAATCACGCCGGCCAGCGTGGACATTTCCGGGGACTTTCAGGAGATTTTCAGCGGTTCGGTGGATGTACCCGGATTTTCCAGTTAAGCCAGCGTAAGTTCAGTTTGTCAGCGTCGTCGCGAGGCGGCGCTTTTTTGAGGGCATAGAGACGTATTTTCAGAGATAATAAAGATAAAGGCGAGGTGGCATGATGGCAGAAAAAATGACGGTTTCTTATCAGAAGAAGCCCTGCTACGATATTGTGTTTGAGAGGAGCTTTGAAGGGCTTGCAGCGCAGCTGCAGGAGCTGCAGTGCGAAGACAGAAAGCTTTGCATTGTAACGGACTCCAATGTAGGGCCGCTGTATGCGGATGCGGTGCGTGAGGCAGTTGCCCCTGTATGTGCCGGAGTTGATATTTTTACATTTCCGGCAGGGGAGGAAAATAAGAACCTGGATACGGTAAAGCTTCTGTATTCCTTCCTGATAGAGAGGCATTATTCAAGAAAGGACTGGCTTGTTGCGCTGGGAGGAGGGGTAACCGGGGACTTAACGGGCTTTGCGGCAGCTACCTATCTGCGCGGCATTGATTTTATCCAGATCCCGACCACACTGCTTTCCCAGGTGGACAGCAGCATCGGTGGAAAAACAGGCGTTGATTTTGATCAGTATAAGAATATGGTGGGCGCGTTCCATATGCCCAGGCTGGTATATATGAATCTTGCAACATTGGCGACGCTGGAGCCGCGTCAGTATTACAGCGGTTTTGCAGAGGCCATGAAGTCCGGCCTCATCAGGGATGCCAGATATTATGAATGGCTGGTTTCCAACATGTATGAAATCTGTGACAGAGATCCTGAAACGGTGGAGGAGATGGTTCGCCGCAGCTGCGACATCAAGCGTAAAATTGTAGAGAATGATCCCACGGAAAAGGGAGAGCGTGCGCTCCTGAATCTGGGACATACTATCGGCCATGCGGTGGAAAAGGCCAAAAACTTTACATTGACCCATGGGGAATGCGTAGCGCTGGGCTGTGTGGCCGCCGCGTTCATTTCCTGGAAGAAGGAGATGCTTCCCATGGAGGAATATTATGAAATCAGGGATATGTTCGTGCCCTTTAACCTGCCCATTTCTGCTGATGATTTGGACCGTGAGGAGATTTTGGAGCTTACGAAGTCGGATAAGAAAATGGAAGCGGGACACATTAAATTTGTCCTCCTTCAGAAAATCGGAAAAGCCGTGCTGGATACCACTGTAACCGAGGAGGAAATCCTGGCGGCGATAGACGAAATTAATTTTACGGAAGAGGATGCAAATGAATAAGATGAAAAAATTCTGGCTGCCGGATCTCCTGATTGTCCTGGCGGGCATTCTGCTGGATCAGTTTACCAAGTATCTGGCGGTCATATATTTGAAGGGGCAGGAAGCTGTTTCCCTGATTCCCGGCGTATTGGAACTGAGATATCTGGAAAACCGCGGCGCAGCCTTTGGCATGATGCAGGGGGGAAAAATATTTTTCCTGATCATCACGCCGATTATTCTGGCGCTGGTGATTTATGCGATGTATAAAATGCCGTCTGTCGGCAAATACCGGATACTGCATATCCTGCTTGCCTGTGTGGCTGTTGGCGCCGTGGGCAACATGATAGACCGTATCAGGCTGGACTACGTGGTGGATTTCATCTATATCAGCCTGATAGATTTCCCGATCTTTAATGTGGCTGATATGTTTGTATCCATTGCTTGTGTGGTGGGCGCAGTCCTGATTTTGTTCAGCAATAAATATAAGGACGATGATTTCAGCTTCCTGTCATGGAAGAAGAAGGATAAAGAATAGACGGGGGAAATGGAATGCCGGATCTGTTTCGGTTTCAGGTAACAGAAGAGTATGAAGAGGAAAGAATCGATAAGTATATGTCCATACTTATCGATTCTTTGTCGCGTTCCTTTATTCAGAAAATGATGAAGGAAGAGAAGGTGCTGGTGAATGGGAAGCCGGCGAAGGCCAATTACCGGCTGAAAACGGAGGATGAAATCTGCTTTGAGCTTCCGGAAGCGGTAGAACCGGATATTGAGCCGGAAAATATACCGCTGGACATTCTTTATGAGGATGCTGACGTGCTGGTGGTGAACAAACCGAAGGGAATGGTCGTCCATCCGGCGGCAGGCCATTACAGCGGTACGCTGGTTAATGCGCTGATGTATCATTGTAAGGGCAGCCTTTCGGGAATTAACGGCTGTCTGCGCCCGGGAATCGTGCACCGGATTGATATGGATACCACAGGCAGCCTGATTGTCTGCAAAAATGACATTGCCCATACCTCCATAGCCGCGCAGCTGAAGGAGCATTCCATTGTACGGCGCTACAGGGCAATTGTGTGGGGCGTAATAAAGGAAGAGGAAGGCTGCGTGGATGTGCCGATAGGAAGGCATCCTTCTGATAGGAAAAAAATGGCGGCAGGAGTCCGGAATGGGAAAGAGGCTGTCACGCATTATCGGGTTCTGGAGCGTTTCCGTAGCTATACCTATATCGAATGCAGGCTGGAAACCGGACGGACGCACCAAATCAGAGTGCATATGGATTCCATCGGGCACCCTATTCTGGGAGATCCGGTTTATGGGAACAGGAAATGCCCTTTTCAGCTTCAGGGGCAGACCCTGCATGCCATGACCCTGGGCTTTATCCATCCGGTGACCGGAGAATATGTGGAAACCACTGCGCCCTTGCCCGGATATTTTCAGCATCTGCTGGACACTCTCCCAAAATAAATTTTTTGGGAGAAGCGGGAAATAAGCCTCATTTTTAGCGTGTATCGTGCTGAAAACTAAATTTTTTATAAAATAAGTAAAGACTTTGTTAAAATTTTGT